>Ga0163161_10000325_pt1 | contig 40861 bp, 37 predicted proteins | sample S45metaG_FD_129847 | JGI IMG/M metagenome (GOLD analysis project Ga0163161, IMG submission 129847) | Switchgrass rhizosphere microbial communities from Kellogg Biological Station, Michigan, USA - S4-5 metaG | ecosystem: Host-associated > Plants > Roots > Rhizosphere > Soil | place: USA... | reverse complement strand
GCCGGGCTGACCCTGATCTTCGGCGTGATGAAGGTCCTGAACATCGCGCACGGCAACCTCTATGCCATTGGCGCGTATGTCGCCGCCACGGCCATGGGCTACTGGTTCGCCGACCGACCGCCCTCCTTCGCCGCCTTTGCGATCCAGCTCGGCACGGCCGTGGTCGCCGGCACCGCGCTGGGCCTGGCGCTGGATCGCGGCGTGCTGCGCCGGCTGCGGGGGCGCGACGAAGTGTCGCTTGCGCTCGCGACCTATGCGCTGCTGCTGGTGCTGGACGACGTGATCCAGTTCATCTGGGGCACCTCGGCCTATCCGGCCAGCGCACCCTACGGCCTGCTGGGCAGTTCGGAGATCAACGGCCTGCGCTTCAACAACTACGAGTTCGTGCTGCTCGTCGCCGCTGCCGCGGTGGGGCTGCTGCTGTGGTGGCTGCTGCAACGCACGCACACCGGGCGCTGCCTCGCGGCCATCGTCCGTGATCCCGAGATGTCGGCCGCCATGGGCATCAACGTCGAGCGGCTGTACCTGGCGACCTTCATGCTCGGGGCAGTGCTTGCCGCGCTCGGCGGGGCCCTGACCGCGCCGATGATCCAGGTGGCGCCGGGCCTCGGTGCCGAGGTCATCGTCGTGACCTTCGCGGTGATCGTGATCGGCGGCATGGGCAGCATCCCGGGCGCGGCCGTCGGTGCGCTGGTCGTCGGGCTGGCGCGCGCCGCAACCATCCATCTGTTCCCCTTTGCCGAAGTGTTCATCGTCTATGCGGTGATGGCACTCGTGCTTGCCGTCCGGCCCGAGGGCCTGTTCCCCCAAGCCGCGCTGAGAAAGATATGAACTCCCTTCGCCGAACCGACGCATGCCTGCTCGGGCTGCTGGCCATGCTGTGCGCAGCCGCCTTCGTCGCACCGAGCTGGCTGATGAGCCTGCTGGCCGTGGCACTCGCCAAGGGCCTCGTCGCACTCGGGCTGCTGCTGCTCCTGCGCGCCGGGCTGGTGCCCTTCGGCCACGCGCTCTACTACTGCCTGGGCGGCTATGTCGCCGGCCTGGGCACCCCCTGGCTCGGCATCCGCGACACCCTGTTGCTGCTTGCGCTTGCCAGCCTGCTCTCCGGCGGCGTGGCCTTCGTCGCCGGCTTTCTGATGCGGCGCTACCGAGGCATCTTCTTCGCGATGCTGTCAATGGCGCTGTCAATGATCCTGTACGGCGTTCTGCTCAAGTCGCAGAGCCTGGGCTCGTCGGACGGCTTCACGGTGGCGCGTGCGTCCTTCTTCGCTGTGCAGACGGCGGGCGTGGGCGCGATCCGCTCCGTCTACCTGCTCACGGCGGTGGTCACGCTGCTCGCTGCCTGGGGCGTTTCGCGCTACCTGACGACGGCCATGGGCCACGTCGGCCCCGCGATCCGCGAGAACGAGGTTCGCGTGGCGTACCTCGGCTGTTCGCCCAGCCGGGTGATCCACATGGAGTACACGGCCTCCGGTGCGTTGGCCGGCGGCGCGGGCGCGCTCGTTGCCATCCTGGTCGGCCAGGTCGATCCGGGCATGGGCTTCTGGATGACCTCCGGCGAGTTCGTGTTCATCGCGATCCTCGCCGGTGCCGGCGGCATCTGGGGATCGCTGGCTGCGGCCTTCGTGCTCGAAGGCATCCATGCGATGGCCTTCGAGTATGCACCGCAGTACTGGAAGTTCGTGCTCGGTGCGACCTTGCTGCTGCTGATCGTGCGCTTTCCGAGCGGGCTGTCCAGCATGCTGGCGAATCGCGCGGGGGCCCGTTCATGAACTCGGCACCGCTGCTCGAAACGCGCGGGCTCACCGTCCGCTTCGGTGCCGTCGTGGCCGTGAACAAAGTCAGCGTGCGCATCGACAGAGGCGATGTCGTGGGCCTGATCGGAACCAACGGCGCCGGCAAGACCACCTTCCTCAACATGGTGACCGGCTACCTGCGCCCGACCGGCGGAGAGATCCTGCTCGACGGCCGCAGCACGCTGGGGCGCAGTCCGCGCGAACTCGTGGCGCACGGCATGGCGCGTTCGTTCCAGGTTCCGCAGCTCTTCCCGGAAATGACGGTCCGCGAGCACCTTCTCTTCGCCCTGGCACTGGCCGACGGTTCCGCAGGCGGCTTGCTGAAGCCGCTGCATTCCGCACAGCGGCAGGCCCGCGCCGCCGAGGTGCTCGGGCGCTTCGGCCTGCAGTCCATCGGCGAGCGGCCGGTCAACCTTGTTCCCCAGGGGCAGCGCAAGCTGATCGATATCGCCATGGCCCTGTCGCTGAAACCGAAGCTGCTGTTGCTCGATGAACCCACCAGCGGCGTGTCCTCCGCCGAGAAGATGCCGTTGATGGAGGTCGTGTTCGACGTCATCCGCGCGAGCGGTGTCACTGTGCTCTTCGTGGAGCACGACATGGACGTGGTGCGCCGCTACGTGACGCGCATCCTCGCCTTCCGCGACGGATCGATGATCGCCGACGGCGCCCCCGGCGAGGTCATGCGCGACACCCAGGTGGCTTCGGCGGTGCTGCGCGGCGAGGCGCCTGCCGCCCTCGCAAAGGCAGGTGCAGCATGATCGAGACGCGCAAGCTTTGCGTGGCTTTCGGGCCCGTATCGATCCTGGAACAGGTCGACCTGGATGCGCCCCCTGGCGCGGTGCTGGGCGTGGTCGGCCACAACGGCGCGGGCAAGACGACGCTGATGCGCACGCTGATCGGCGCGCTGCCCGCCGCCTCGGGCGAGGTCCGGCTCGACGGCATTGACGTCACTGGCTGGCCCAGCCGGCAGCGCGCGCGGCTGGGCATCGGTTACATGCCTGAAGACCGGCGGCTGATTCCAGAGCTGACGGTGCGGGCCAACATCGAGCTGCCGCTGGAGGTTGCCGGGCTTGCCGGCGCCGAGCGCAACCGGCGCGTGAGCGGCGCGCTCGACATGATCCCGGAGCTCGCACCGCTGATCCAGCGGCGCGGCAACCAGCTTTCCGGCGGGCAGCAGAAGCTGGCCGCGCTGGCACGCGCCATCTGCCAGGGCCAGCGCCTGCTGTTGCTCGACGAGCCCTTCGAGGGCGTCGCGCCGGCGCTCGTGCAGCGTCTCGTCGAGGTGCTGCGCGCCCTTCGGCGCCAGGGCCCGACCATCCTGGTCACCGACTCCGAGGGCGCGAACCTCGAGGGCCTGTGCGACCGGCGTTTCACCATCGAACGCGGCCGCATGCGGCTGGACGACTCCCTCCATCACAACCCAGAGGCTCTTCCGTGAACACGTCGCAAGACTATGACTACATCGTGGTGGGGGGCGGCTCCGCCGGCTGCCTGCTGGCCAACCGCCTGTCCGCCGATCCGTCGCAGCGCGTGCTGCTGATCGAGGCCGGTGCGCGCGACAACAGCATCTTCATCCGCATGCCGGCCGGCTTCAGCCGCGTGTTCGGCACGCACCGGATGTGGGACTACCAATCCGAGCCGCAGGCCGGCCTGGGCGGCCGTACCGCCTTCGTGCCGCAGGGCCGCACGCTGGGCGGCAGCGGCTCCATGAACGGCATGATCTACATCCGCGGCGATCGCCAGGACTACGACGACTGGCGCGACGGCGGCTGCAGCAGCTGGGGCTACGAGGACGTGCTGCCGTGGTTCCGCAAGTCCGAGGGGAACCAGCGCCTGTCCGATGCGTACCACGGTGCCGCCGGCCCCCTCAAGGTCATCGACACGCCCTACCGCCATGCGCTCAACGCGGCGTTCGTGCGCTCCGCGCAGGAGATCGGCCTGCCGTTCAACCACGACTTCAACGGCGCCTCCCAACTGGGCGCCGGGTTCTATCAGATCACCTCCTTCGAAGGCGAGCGCGGCAACACGGCGCGCTTCTTCCTGCGGCCCGCGATGGGACGCCCGAACCTCGAGGTGCGCACCGACCTGACCGCCGCCCGCGTGCAGTTCGACGGCACGCGCGCCACCGGCATCGAGTGTCTGGAGAGCAAGGGGCATCACGCCGCCGTTGCCTTCCGCGCCAGGCGCGAGGTGATCCTCTGCGCGGGCGGCCTGGGCAGCGCCAAGATCCTGCTGCAGTCGGGGGTCGGGCCGGGCGCACAGCTGCAGGCGGTCGGGGTTCCGCAGGTGAAGGAGCTGGCCGGCGTCGGCCGCAACTACCAGGACCACCTCGAAGTGCCGGTGTATGGCCAGACGCGCGAGCCGATCAGCCTGTTCGGACACGACCGCGGCCTCTCGGCCCTGCGGCACGGCGCGCAGTGGGTTCTTTTCAGGAGCGGCCTGATGACCTCGAACGTGGTCGAGTCGGGTGGCTTCTTCGACACCGATGGCGACGGTCGCGCGGACATCCAGTTCCACGTGCTGCCGGTGCTGGTCGGCGACGCGGACCGCGCGCCGCCAATGGTGCACGGCATCACGCTCAATCCCTGCCAGCTCGCACCGAAGTCGCGCGGCGAATTGCGGCTGCGCAGCAGCGACCCGCTCGACCTGCCGTGGCTGGACGCCGGCGCGCTGGCCGACGAGGACGACGTGCGCGTGCTGCGCGAAGGCGTGCGGCTGGCGCGCCGGATCCTGGCTGCGCCGTCGCTCGCGGCGCTGGTGAGCCGGGAGATCGAGCCCCTGCCCGAGTTCGCCGGCGACGACGACGCCGCCATCGATGCTCGGGTGCGCCACTACGCCAAGACCGTCTATCACCCCGGCGGCACCTGCAAGATGGGGACCGATGCCATGGCAGTGGTCGACCCGCAATTGCGCGTGCACGGCCTGCAGGGACTGCGCGTCGCCGACGTGTCCGTCATGCCGGCCATCCCGCGCGGCAACACCAACGCCGGCACGATCATGATCGCCGAGCGGGCCGCCGACTTCATCCAATCCGAAAGGGCCTGAGCATGCTTCAGAACAACCTGGGGCTGCTGAGCGCAGCCACCCGCACGGCACTTGAACAAGAGCCGCGTGTCTTCATCGGCGGTGAGTGGCAGACCATCTCGAACAGCCTGCCGGCAGTGGATCCGAGCAGCGCGACGCCGGTCGCCCGCATCGCGGCCGCCAGTGCGGTGCAGATCGATGCGGCCGTGCGCGCCGCACGCACCGCCTTCGAAACCGGCCCCTGGCCGCGCATGCATGGCGCCGAGCGGGAAGCCCTGCTGCGCCGGCTGGCCGACCTGATCGAACGCGACCGCCAGACGCTGGCCGAGCTGGAGGTGCTCGACGTCGGCATGCCGATCTGGATGGCGCGCGACTTGAACGTCGGTGGCGCGATCGGCGTGCTGCGCTACATGGCCGGGTTCGCGGGCCGCGCGAACGGCCGCACCGTCCAGGTCGGCGTGCCGATCCCGGGCTCGGCCTTCTTCGGCTACACGCAGAAAGAAGCGCTGGGTGTGGTCGGCGCAATCATCCCGTGGAACGTGCCGCTGATGATGTCGGTGTGGAAGCTCGCGCCCGCGCTCGCGGCGGGCTGCACCGTGGTGCTCAAGCCGTCCGAGGAGGCCTCGCTGAGCGTGCTGTACCTCGCTGGGCTCGTGCGCGAGGCTGGCTTCCCAGCCGGTGTGGTCAATGTGGTCACGGGCACCGGCCCCGAGGCCGGAGCGGCGCTCGCGGCGCATCCGGGGCTGGACAAGATCACCTTCACCGGCTCGACCCGCACCGGCACGCAAGTGGCGCTGGCTGCCGCACGCAACATCACCAAGGCCACGCTCGAACTGGGCGGCAAGTCGCCGCAGATCCTCTTTGCGGACGCCGACCTGGACCAAGCCATCCCGGGCATTGCCGGCAGCATCTTCCTCAACTCCGGACAGGTGTGCGTGGCGGGGTCGCGGCTGTACGTGGATCGGCGCATCTACGACGAAGCCGTCGACCGGCTGGCGCGGCACGCCGACGCGATGCGGCTCGGCCCCGGCCTGGCACCCGATACCGAACTCGGGCCGCTGGTGAACGCCCGCCAGCAGCAGCACGTGCTCGGCCACCTGGACGCCGCCCAACGCGCCGGCGACGAACTGCTGACCGCCGACCCACGCATCGATGCCGCGGGCTTTTATGTGCGCCCCAGCGTGATCGCGGTGGCGGACCAGAGCGCCGCCATCGTGCGCGAAGAGCTGTTCGGCCCGGTCATCACGGCCACGCCGTTCGACAGCGTGGACGAGGCCGTGCACATGGCCAACGACACCGACTACGGCCTCTCTGCCTGCCTGTGGACGCGCGACCTCGCGACGATGCACGCGGTGGTGCCGCGCATCCGCTCGGGCAAGGTGGCCGTCAACACCGAACCGATGCCCTGGCAGGGGCTGCCGGAAGGCGGCCGGGGCGCGTCGGGCTATGGGCGCGACCTGGGCGAGGAATCGTTCGAGTCGTTCCTGGAGACCAAGTCCGTGCTGGTCCGCTACGCCTGACCCTCATCTCCTACTGCGAACCATCATGACTCTTTCACAGCCCGGCGCATCCGATGCACTGAACGGCAAGGTTGCCGTCGTCACCGGCGGCAGCAGCGGCATCGGTGCCGCCACTGTCCGATTGCTCGCCGCATCGGGTGCGGCGGTGGTCATCGGCTTCAACCAGGGCGAACGACGCGCCGAGCTGCTGCGCAGCGAGCTGCCCGGCGATGGGCACCGGACCCTGCACATCCCGCTGGCCGACAGTGGCGCGCATGCGGCGCTGGCGGATTCGCTTCAGGCCGCATACGGCCGCATCGACATCCTCGTGAACTCGGCCGGCTTCACCCAGCGCATTCCGCACACCAGGCTCGAAGCCCTGACGCCCGAGCTCTTCAACGAGATCCTGCTGGCCAATGCGGGGGGGCCGTTCTCTATCATCCGCGCGCTGATGCCCCTGCTGCGCGCCTCGGGTGCCGCCACCGTGGTGAACGTGTCGTCGGTCTCGGCCTTCACCGGCCTGGGCAGCAACATCGCCTACTGCGCGTCCAAGTCGGCGCTGGACACGATGACGGTGTCGCTGGCGCGCGCCTTCGGCCCGGCGGTGCGCTTTCTCAGCGTGTCGCCGGCCTCGGTCGACACCGATTTCGTCCAGGGGCGCAACCGCGAGGAGCTGGAGACGAAGGCTGCGGCCACGCCGCTGGGGCGCATCGTCACGCCGGAGGACGTCGCGCTTTCGGTGCTGGCCTGCGTGACGCACTTGCGCACCGCCACCGGCACGCGCATCGTGATCGACGGAGGGCACAGCCTGTGAACCCGATGCTGAATGCCACCCACGACCCGGCCCTGCGCAGCTGGGTCGCCTCGGCCAATGGGGCCGAGGCCGAGTTCCCGATCCAGAACCTTCCCTTCGCCGCGTTCCGGCCATTGGACGGCAACGGGCCGCCGCGGTGCGGCGTGGGCATCGGCGACCGCATCCTCGACGTCGGCGCTTGTGCGCAGCACCTCGACGGACTCGCCAGGACGGCCGCGCTTGCGTGCTGCGCTCCGGTGCTGAACGACCTGATGGCGCTGGGCGCACCGGCCGCTTCGGCCTTGCGCGCAGGCTTGTCGCAACTGCTGGCCGAGCGCGCCGGCTCCGAGCCCGATCGTGACGCCGCCAGCCGCGCGCTGCTGGGCCTGGACGAGGTGCAACTGCTGATGCCGGTGAAGGTCGGCGGCTTCACCGATTTCTTCGCCTCGATCCACCATGCGACAAATGCCGGCCGCCTGTTCCGCCCCGACATGCCGCTGCTGCCCAACTACAAGCATGTGCCCATCGCCTACAACGGCCGGGCCAACAGCGTGCGGGTCAGCGGCGCACCGGTGCAGCGCCCCTTCGGCCAGCTCAAGGGGCCGAACGATGCGGCGCCGCGCTTCGCACCGGCCCAAAGGCTCGACCACGAGGTCGAGCTCGGCGTCTATGTCGGCGCTGCGTCCGCGCAGGGACGGCCCATCGCGGTCGGTGATGCATGGCAGCACGTGTTCGGCTTCTCGCTGCTCAACGACTGGTCGGCGCGCGACATCCAGGGCTGGGAATACCAGCCCCTGGGGCCGTTTCTCGCGAAGAGCTTCGCGACGACGGTGTCGCCCTGGGTGGTCACGGCCGAGGCGCTGGCGCCCTTTCGCGTGCCGGCAGTGGCCCGGCCCGCGGGCGATCCGACGCCTCTTCCCTACTTGTGGGACGACGCCGACCAGCGCCAAGGAGGACTTCGCATCGTGCTCGATGCCCACCTTCGCAGCGAACGGATGGCCGCTGGCGGCCAGCCGCCGATGCGCCTGTCGCAATCCGACGCCAGCCTTCTCTACTGGACGGTTGCACAGATGCTGGCGCACCACACGAGCAATGGCAGCGCGCTCGACACCGGCGACCTGCTGGGCTCCGGCACCGTGTCGGGCGACAGCGCCGATGCGCTCGGCAGCCTGCTGGAGATCACGTCGGGCGGCAACCGGCCGCTCACGCTGCCCGGCGGCGAGCGGCGCACCTTCCTTGCCGATGGCGACGAAGTGATCCTCAGCGGCCGCTGCGAATCGCCGGGCCACGTGGGCATCGGCTTCGGGCAGTGCAGCGGCATCGTGCGTGCCGCACGGAATTGATCCACAGGAGAACAACGCATGATCGTCGAACAGCGAACGTATACGACCCATCCCGGCAAATGGCGGGACTACCTCGCGCTCTATGAAGCCGAGGGACTGGAGATCCAGAAGCGCATCCTCGGCCGCATGGTGGGCTACTACCGGTCCGAGACCGGCACGCTGAGCCAGATCGTCCACATGTGGGCCTACGAGGACATGAACGAGCGCACGCACCGGCGCCATGCGCTGATGGCGGACCCCGGCTTCAAGGCCTATGCCGCGAAGATGCTGCCGCTGCTGCAGAACCAGGAGTCGCGCATCCTCGTGCCGGCCGATTTCTTCGCGCCGCAATGGCAACAGTGACCCGCACCATGCAGGAAGACACCCCCATGGCGCGCAACGAACCTGCCGCAATGGCCTACCAGAGCGGCTTCGGGAACCAGTTCGCGAGCGAGGCCCGCGCGGGCGCGCTGCCGGTGGGGCGCAACTCGCCGCAGCAGGCGCCCCTGGGTCTGTACGCGGAGCTGCTGTCGGGGGCCGCGTTCACGGCCCCCCGCGAACACAACCGGCGGACCTGGATGTACCGCATGCAGCCCAGCGCAATGCACGACGCCTTCGTGCGGATCGACGACGGACGCTGGCGCAGCGGCCCGTTCAACGAGGCCGAGACGCCGGCGAACCGCCTGCGCTGGGATCCATGGCCGATGTCCGGCGGAGCGGCCGATTTCGTCGATGGCATGGTCACCATCGCAGGCAATGGCGATGCGCATGCGCAGACCGGCTGCGCGGTGCATGTCTACCTCGCCAATCGCTCGATGGAAAAGCGCTACTTCATGGACTCGGACGGCGAACTGCTGATCGTTCCGCAGGCGGGCGCGCTGCTGCTGCACACGGAGCTCGGAAAGCTGCATGTGCAGCCGGGCGAAATTGCGCTCGTGCCCCGCGGCATGCGATTCAGGGTCGAACTGCCCGAGGGCGATGCGCGCGGTTATGTCTGCGAGAACTACGGCGCGCCGTTCCGGCTGCCAGAGCTCGGCCCGATCGGCTCGAACGGCCTGGCCAACGCCCGGGACTTCCTCGCGCCGGTTGCGGCCTTCGAAGCCGACACGGGTCCGGTGCGCATCGTCAACAAGTTCCTGGGCCACCTTTGGGAAGGCGGCCAGCCGCACTCGCCCCTCGACGTCGTGGCATGGCATGGCAACCTCACGCCCTGCAAGTACGACCTGGCGCGGTTCATGGCGATCGGCACCATCAGCTTCGATCATCCCGATCCGTCGATCTTCACCGTACTCACCTCCGGCACCGACACCCCGGGCGTGGCGAACTGCGACTTCGTGATCTTCCCGCCGCGCTGGCTCGTGGCCGAGGACACCTTCCGTCCACCATGGTTCCATCGCAACGTCATGAGCGAGCTCATGGGGCTGGTGCGCGGCGTCTATGACGCCAAGGCCGAGGGTTTCGTCCCTGGCGGCATGAGCCTGCACAACTGCATGCTGCCGCACGGCCCCGATGCCGCGACGTTCGACAAGGCAAGCGCCGCGGAGCTCGCTCCCCACCGGATCCGGGACACGCTGGCCTTCATGTTCGAAAGCCGGCATGTCTTCAGGCCCACCGCCCAGGCCCTGGCCGCCAGCAACCTGCAGGCCGGCTACGACGCTGTCTGGCAGGGTTTCACGCCGGGCCATCGGTAAGTCGGCAAAAAAAGGAGACAGACATGGTTCAGATCAGCAGACGCAGCTTCATGGCCGGCGCGGCCGGAAGCTTGCTGGTGCCCACGGCGCTCGCTCAATATGACAGGTACCCCTCGCGCCCCCTCCAGCTGACGCACGGCTTCGGTGCGGGCGGCAATGCGGACGTGGTGTCCCGTCTCTTCGCGCAGAAGATGCAGGACATGCTCAAGCAGCCCGTGGTGGTCGACATCAAGAGCGGCGCGGGCGGCACCATCGCCAGCGACTACGTGGCCAAGTCGAAGCCGGACGGCTACAACCTCGTCATGCTGACCGGTGCGCACACCGTATCGGCCGCGCTTCGCAAGTCGCTCCCCTTCGACGCGGTGCGGGATTTCTCGTTCATTTCCACCGTGACGAGCTTTCCCTTCGTGATCGCGGTGCGCGCGGAGCATCCTGCCAAGAGCCTGCAGGACCTGCTCGTGCTCGCGGGGAAAAAGCCGGACGGGGTGACCTTCACCTCCGTCGGCGTCGGCTCCACGCAGCACATGGTCGGGGAGATGCTCGGGGTGGCGGCCGGCGTCAAGCTGCTGCACGTGCCCTACCGCGGCGGCGGCGCGCCGGTGCAGGCGGTGATCGCGGGAGACGTGGACGTCCTGGCCGATACGCTCACCGTCGCCTCGCCGCACATCAAGTCGGGGCGGTTGCGCGCGCTCGCCGTCACCAGTGCGCAGGCTTGGCCGTCGATGCCCGGGGTCCCGCCTGTATCGGCTGTGCTGAAGGACTTCGAGGTCCGTTCATGGCTGGGTCTCGCGGCCGCAGCCGGCACGCCACTGGAGATCGTCGATCTGCTCAACAAGGCGGTCAGGACAGCGGCGGAAGCCCCACCTGTAAAGACCACGCTGTTCAACCTGGGGAGCGAGTCTGCGCCGTCGTCGTCGGTTCAGATGACCGGCATGGTCAAGCAGGAGATCGAACGCTGGCGCTCTGTGGTCGCCAAGGCCGGAATTCAGCCGCAATGAGCGCCACCGCTCGCATCCGAGTCGTCGGGCTGTGCGGGAGCCTGCGAAGCGCTTCGTACAACGCCATGGCGCTGGGGCTTGCCGGCGATTGCATGCCGGCGGACATGACGATGGAAGTGCTCGATTGGCGAGCGCTCCCGGCCTTCGACGCGGATCTCCTGGCACGCGGCATGCCCGATGCCGTTGCGTCGCTCGTGACGCGCATCCGCAGCGCCGATGCGGTGCTGATCGCCACGCCCGAATACAACTTCTCGGTACCGGGAATGCTGAAGAACACCCTCGACTGGGTGTCGCGCGCGGAGGACCAGCCTTTCCGGCGGAAGCCAGTCGCAATTCTGTCTGCGGCGACCGGCCCTCTAGGGGGTGCACGTGTGCAATACGAACTGCGCAAGATCCTGCTGTTCCTCGATGCCCTGGTCCTGACGAAGCCTGAGATTTTTATCGGTCACGCGTTCTCGAAATTCGATCCGCAGGGGCGCTGCACCGATGCGACGACACGCGATTTCGTGACCGCGCAGATGGCGGCATTTCAACAGTGGTGCATCGAGACCCGTGCGATGCAAGTCGGGGCTGGAGCAGAGCGACAGGTATGAAAGTAACGACGAAGATTCTTGTCTGGCGAGGACCTGGCGGATCGCGTAGATCCGAATCCTGCGGCCTCGCTCTTGTTGCATGGGGGCGTTGGGTATGCGTCCAGCAGGCGAACTGACCCCCTTCGCGATTGACGCTCGTCAGTTCACAAGGTTGGCGATCGGGAATCAAGGGCGGCGCAGGTTTCCGGACACGCAGCACTTGTCCGCTTTGGAGAAGGCTGTACAGCCGCTTAGGGCCGAGGCTGTGTGAAAACCCTTTCTCAAACGCCGGTCCAAAAATAAAATGAGACCACCCGTTTCCAGCGAGGTGGCACATGAAGCGATTCATCGAAGGCGCAGACCGACATCAGGTCACGTTGTTGCCGGAATGCCTTGACGACTACGTCGGCGAAGACAACCCGGTGCGCATCGTCGATGCGTTCGTCAACGAATTGGATCTAGGCGCTCTCGGCTTCGAAGGCGTGGACCCTTCCACTACCGGCCGCCCCGGGTATCCCCGTCGGTCCTGCTCAAGCTCTACATCTATGGCTACCTCAATCGCATCCAGTCCAGTCGTCGACTGGAGCGCGAGGCCCAACGCAACGTCGAACTCATGTGGCTTACCGGCCGCGTGACCCCCGACTTCAAGACCATTGCTGACTTCCGCCGCGACAACGGCAAGGGCATCCGCAACGCGTGCCGCAGCTTCGTCGTGCTGTGCCGGCAAATGAAGCTCTTCTCGCAAGCCGTGGTGGCCATCGACGGTAGCAAGTTCAAAGCCGTCAACAGCCGCGACCGCAACTTCTCGCCGGGCAAGATCGATGCACGCAAGGAGCAGATCGAGCAGAGCATCCAGCGTTACCTCGATGCATTGGAGACCGCTGATCGCATCCAGCCGGCCGACTTCGAAGCCAAGACGGATCGCCTGCAGGAGAAGCTCGCCAAGCTGCACGAACAGATGCGGCAGCTCGACGAGACAAAGGAACAACTCAAGAGCGAGCCGGGGCAGTAGCGCTCGTTGACGGATCCTGATGCGCGCTCGATGCTTCAGTCCGGCAAGAGCACAGGCATCGTTGGCTACAACGTCCAGACGGCAGTCGACGGCAAGCACCACCTCATCGTCACCCACGAGGTCACGAATATTGGCAATGACAGAACTCAGCTCACCATGATGGCAGTGGCCGCACGCGAGGCGATGGGAAAGCCCAAGCTGCAGGCCTTTGCCGACCGCGGCTACTTCAACAGCCTGGAGATCAAAGCTTGCGAGGATGCGGAAATCACTGCCTTGGTGCCCAAGCCGATGACTTCCAACGCGAAGGCGCACGGGCGGCTCGGCTAGGCTGATTCGTCTACATCGCGAAAGACGATGAATACCGCTGCCCCGCCGGGCAGCGAGCCATCTTCCGGTTCGGCAGGTTGGAGGACACTTGGAACTGCGTCTCTACTGGCCCAGTGCCTGTCCAAAGTGCGCCCTGAGAGATCAGTGCACCACCTCATCTGTCCGGCGCATCCGGCGCTGGAAGCACGAAGCCGTGATCGACCGAATGCAGCAGCGCTTGGACGGCAAGCCTGATGCGATGACTTTGCGGCGCTCGACCATTGAGCATGTGTTCGGAATGCTGCAACACTGGATGGGATCGACGCACTTCCTGATGAAGACGATGGCTCACGTTGGGACAGAGATGAGTCTTCACGTGCTTGCGTACAACCTCAAGCGGTTGATGAGCGTGTTGGGGGTTGCGAAAACTATGAAGGCGATGCAGCTGGTGGGGGCATGAGCCTCTTCAGGCTTTCATTCGCGCTTCGATGAGGTGCCATGAAGGCCTCGTAGTCGATCTCAGACCCGTCTCGGCACCGAATGAAGTCCGTTGATCTCAGCACGTCATCGTTCACGTGACGGCGTCGCGCGTTTCTACACAGCCTCGGCCGGAGCTGCCGGCGCCGATGTACGACGCGGAGCGCAAGGCCGGGTGATCGACGCCCTGGACATCCCCAGGGCGAGCGACAGGAGGATCTTGACTGCTTTTCGCTGGCGGGCAGGCATGCTGCCGGGTCCTTCGATCAAGCTACTCGAGGAGCTTCGAGTACTGACGGCAGAGTGAAGCAGGATCAAACGAAGATGGTCAGACGACCATGTGTCGCTCGATCCGCTCTCGACCGAGGACGGCGAAGCTGCCTTGCAGAACGACCTCTCCGTGGTCCAGGACCACGACCGAGTCGGCAAAGGCTGCCACGAATTCCAGATTTTGCTCAACGATGATGAATGAATCCCCGCTGGCCTTCCTGCGGTTGACCATCGAGGCCATCCGGTCGATGTTTTCCGGCTGGACACCCTCCGTGGGTTCGTCAAGCATCGCGAGCTTTGCGCCCAGCCCCATTGTCCGGGCGAAGGACAACAATTTCCGCTCGCCGCCGCTGAGCGACCCCGCCCGTTGATTCAGCCGTCGCTGAAGCAGGGGAAAGTGCTTGAAGACCTCCTCATACCGTTCGGCGTTCCGGTCGTCGAGGTGCAGCCACAGGTTGTCCGCAACCGTCAGTTCGCCAAATACGACGTTCTCTTGGGGCGCAAATGCGATTCCCAGGCCCAGTCGGGCGTGAAGCGGCCTGTCGCCGAGCGCCTGGCCGTTCCAGGCGATCTCACCGCTCGTGAGCTGCAACTGGCCAGCCAGCGCCTTCAGGAGCGTGCTCTTTCCGACGCCGTTTCTTCCCACGACAGCCAGTGCATGGCCAGGCCGGACTTCTCCAGATACGCCCCGGACCACGACGGTGTCGCCGTAGCCGCATACCAATTGGTTGAAAACCAGCGTCATTTCCGACCTCCTGCATACACCGCCCGCACCGTCGCGCTGGCCTGGATATCCGCGAGCGAGCCTTTGTCGAGAAGACGTCCCTGGTGCAACACGTACACATCGCCGCCCATGGCCTCCACCGCCGTGATGTCATGCTCGATCAACAGCGCAGCCGCGCCGATCTGGCCCACCAGGGTCTTGATGGCGTCGATCATCTGATGAGTCTCGCCGGGCGACAGCCCTGCACAGGGCTCGTCCAGCAACACCAGCCTGGGCTCGGGAAGAAGCGTCATCGCCAGTTCCAGCGCTTGCCGATGGCCCTGAGCCAGGGTGCCGGCCGGGGAGTCGAGTTGCGAGGCGAGGGCCGGGAACTCTTCCAGGATGTCGCCGAGCAGTTGCGTATGCCATCCCAGGGTGACCCGCTTCAGAGTGTCGGCGCCAGATGCCCGCCCAGCCCAAACGGCCAAACCCAGGTTTTCTCGAACCGTGAGATCGGGAAAGACGGAAGGCACCTGCATCTTGCGTCCAATGCCCTTGCGCGCCACGCGCCAGGCAGGCAACCCGCCTATGTCGTGGCCGTTGAGAGTCACTCCACCTCCGAGAAGAGGAAGCCGCCCGGTGATGACGTTGAACGAAGAGGTCTTACCCGCACCGTTGGGACCAATGACGCAACGGATCCCGGGCCCGCTGAGGGCAAGGGAGAGCCCGTCGAGAATCGTCACGCCCGACTGGGCCGTCTCCACCCCCTCGAGGATCAAGGAAACAGGCGTCGTGGACGTGCCCACCCCATGCACGGGGGGGGCCGGTGAATCTTGGCCGTATCGCGGCTCGGCTCGGCGCTTCAGCAGACCGGCGACTCCGTTTGGCAGGAACAGCACCACGGCGATGAAGAGGGCCGCCACCGCGACTTCCCAGTAGAGAAACTGGTCCCGAAGTTCGGCGGACGCGTAGCCGACCACGATGGCGCCCAACAATGGCCCTAACGCGCTCTTCTTTCCTCCGACGGCGGCCCAGATGACGAACTCGGTCGAAAGGATGAAGCTCATCGCCTGGGGGGTCACGATGCCCTGATGCGCAGAGAACAGAGCACCTGCTGCCGCGGCGAGCAAGGCAGAGAACGCGTAGGCGTTTGCCTTGATCCTGTCCGTTGCGTACCCAAGCAGTTGAAGCCGCTCCTCGTTCTGCGCCACCGCCTCCCAGATCACCCCGATGGGTCGGGTCGCCAGCATCGCAAGAACGATCGTCGAGATGACTGCAGCGACCGCCACGAGCCAGTACAACGTCTCGTACCGAGAGGTGCCGGGAATATCGGGAATGTTCGCCAGACCGTTGAAGCCTCCCGTGAGACTGCTCCACTGCTGCGCCGCGAGGAAGCCCAGCATGGTCAGCGCAAGGGTGATGAGCGAGAAGTAGGGCCCGCTGCGCGAGCTTCTGGCGAAGACCAGCCGTGCAATGACGTAGGCGAGCAGCGCTGGCGCCACCGCGGCGAGGGGCAGCGCCAGGTACAAGGCAGGATTCGACTCCGCTCCCTTCAGCATCCCTCCGAAGAGGTAGGCGCCCAGCCCGAAAAAGAGCGCATGCCCCAAAGGCAGGAATCCAAGGCGTCCCCAACAGAGGGCCACCCCCTGCGCAGCGATCCCGTAGATCAGGAAAAGGGCGATCTGGTAGGCCACGAACTCGCTGGACGCGAACGGCAGCGCCACCAGGGCCGCGGCCAGAAAGGCCGCCGATTTAGCGTCGCGAAAAAAGGCCATTGGGTTTGAGCCACAGAAAGAGGATCGAGAGCATCAGCACGACCGCATAGCCGCTGGTCTGCCCCGCGATGCTGCTGGTGATCGCCTGCGAGCCGCCAATGATTCCGACACCGCCGAACATGCCCCCCAAGGTCCCGAGGCCGCCCACGACCAACACGAAGAAAGCGTCCAGGAGGTAGTCGACACCGATGCCGGGTTCAATGCGGATCAGCGGCGCCAGGAGTACCCCGGACAGTCCAGCAAATACGACTCCGATGACGAACGCCTGTGAAGCGAGTCGCCCGGTATTGATGCCCAGCGCTTGCGCAAGAACAGGATTCGCCGTCATGGCACGCACTCGAAGCCCGGCCGCACTGCGCCGGTACCAAAGGTAAAGCCCCGCCATCACGACGACCGCCAGAACGATCAGCACCAGGCGATAGGCTGGGTATTGCAAACCGAAAACCGTTACCGGATCGGTCAACGTCGATTCGACGTTCCGGTACTCCCTCCCGAAAACCGCCTCGACGAGCTTTCGCAAGAGCATGGCAAGCGCCCAGGTCGCAAGCAGCGTATCGAAAGGCCGCGAATAGAGCGGTCGGATGAGCCAGCGCTCCACCACGTATCCGAGCAAGCCGCACACCACCACCGCCAGAGGAACCGCGGCCAGCAGCGGCAGCCCGAGCTTCTGCACAGCCACCGCCGAATACGCGCCGAGCATCACGAACTCCCCGTGCGCCATGTTCATGACGCCGAGCAGGCCGAAGACGATCGCAAGGCCCAGCGTCGTGAGCGCGAGAGTGGCCAGTTCGTAGGCGAGATTCAGGCCATGCAGCGGGATGTTGCCATCGAGCATGCTCAGACCCTGCAAGTCTGGCCCGCGCCGACTTTCGGGAAGGTCTTCACCACGCGGAAGCCCTTGTCCGTGACATCGGCCACGTAGATGTCCTGCTCCACATGACGCGCCTTGATGGTAGCCGCACCTCTTGGGCCACTGTAGGTCGTTCCTTCGGAAGCGGCATCCAGCTTCGCCGGGTCCAGGCTCCCCGCCTTCTTCGCAAGTGCTTCGAGCATCAGGAAGCCTTCGTAGGTCGATTCGGCGAGCCCGTTCAATGCCGGCGCATTCGCGCCGTTGGCCTTGGCATAGTCCGCCGCGAACGCCTTCGCTGCGGCGGTGTCGATGTTCGCAAAGTAGCCAGAGCTCGAGTAGAGGTTGCGCGCGTTCGCGAATCCGATGCCGGCCAATGTGTTCTCTTCGATCAGCGTGCCGAGGCGGATCACCTTGTCCGACAGGCCGAAGCCCGCAAACGACTTGTTGAAGGTCACCGAAGCTCCGCCCACCAGCGACACGAGAACCGCATCTGCGCCGCTGCTCTGGATGCGCGCGAGGCTCGCATCGAAGTTGTCGACGGTGAAGGGCAGGTACTCGTCCCCCACCACCTTTGCGCCGGTCTTCTCGATGTATCCCCTCGCGGTGGCATTGGTGTTTCGACCCCATATGTAGTCATTGCCGATCATGTACCACTTGGTCGGCTTGCGCTCGGCCGCCAGCCACGGGATGACGGGCTCGAGTTGCTGCTGCGGCGTTTCGCCCTTGACGTACGTACCGGTGGCGCACTCTCCGCCTTCATAGACGGGCGTATAGAAGTACGGCACCTGCCCTTTGAACAAGCCGACGAGCGCGCCGCGCACCGCACTGTCATGCATTCCGATGACGGCGCCCGCCTTCTGTCCCTTCCAGAGCTTCAGCGCCGCCTGGCCTGCTTCTGCGGGAGCAAGGCCCGCATCTCCGAACAGGAGTTCGACCTTGCGGCCCAGGACCCCGCCACGGCCATTCAAGGCCACGGCGGCCATCTCGGCGCAAGCTTTGCAAGACGGGCCGAACAAGCCCGCAGGCCCGCTCTGGGGAATCATCACTGCCACCTTGAGCGGGTCGGCCGCAAAGGCGGTGGGTATTGCGGAAGCTGCTCCGGCGGCCAGCGTTGCCTGCAGAAAATGACGACGATCCATGAGATGCTCCTTCGGGGTTTCAGTTGGGTTCTTTGAGTTGGGGGGCGGACGGAAGAACTGCCTGGACAGCCTCGGCAATTGCCAGAAGACGTCGGTCGGAATTGGCAGGTCCATCGAGCGCCAGGCCCACCGGCAGGCTGTTCGCAAGGCCCAGCGGAATGGTCGCGCCAGGCAACGATGCATTGCTTCCGGGGTCTGTATTGCGAATGAATGTCCCGAAGGTAGGCAGCTGAGTGCCGTTCAGTTCGACCGTTTCGTCTTCACCGATGAGAGCCGCAACGCGCGGGGTCGTAGGGAAGACCAACGCTTCGATTCGATGCAGTTTGAATGTCTGCCTGTAGAGGGTCTGCAGCTGGACTCTCGCGCCAAGAGCGCTCTCGTAGACATCCTCGGGAATGCCGCCACCGGTCAGAAGCGTACCGACCGCACCGCGTACGTCCGGACTGCCAACGGCTGCAATCATCTGCTCGAGCGTGACGCCGCAGCCGCGCACATCGAGGTACTCCCGCATGTCACGCACAAACTCGAAGTGCACCACCGGGAAGCTGACACTGGCGTTGAGCTCGCTCAAGGCGGGCATGTCGACATCCACGAGCTCGACACCGACTTGCAGCAGCGCCTCAAGGGCGGATTCAGCCATCTGTTCAAGTCCGGGCTCCAGGTCATTCCAGAACGGAAGCCTCGGGACACCAAGGCGCAGTCCCTTGAGCGCCACCTTCATCTGGCTGTCTTTCGCACCCGTCATCACCGCATCGAGGAGGGCACAGTCCGCAATGGTGTAAGCCAGCGGCCCTGCGGTGTCACGCGTGACGGAAATCGGTGCAATGCCCCGTCCCGGCACGCGCCCGACCGTCGGACGGAAGCCACTGACGCCACAGAGGGCCGCCGGCACGCGGACCGACCCCCCAGTGTCCGTGCCGATGGAGGCGGGGACAATGCGCGCACCGACCACGGCGCCCGAGCCTCCACTGCTGCCCCCGGGAATCCTGGCGCGGTCCCAAGGATTTCTGACGGCACCGGTTACTGAGTTGTTGGTGGTGACACCGAACGCCAGCTCGTGCATACCCACCTTGCCCGCGATCACGGCCCCCGCCGCCCTCAGGCGGGCGACCAGCTCGGCATCCCCTTGAGGCTGCTTCCCGCTCAATGACGCCGTGCCGGCCCCACAGGCCATGCCGGCCGCTTCGATGTTGTCCTTCAGGGCAATGGGAATGCCAAGCAAAGGAAGACGCTCACCAGCCGCAAGACGGCGGTCTGCATCGCGCGCGTCTTTCCGCAGTGCTTCGGCATCAAAGCAAACCCACACGTTGAGGTCCGTGTTGGCTTGCGACCGCGCGATGCAGGCCTCCGCCAGATCCAGGCTCGAAACGGTCGCTCCATCGAGGAGCTTGCGAATGGCAGAGAGAGGAAGGTCGATCGCGTGCATGACTCGTTCAGCGTTGGGTGACGATCGACTGTACGCAGCGGGGCTTTGCCCAGGACCTATAGAAATCGTTAGGGACTCGCCAGCCAGGCCGAGCCCAGGTCCGACCTCAGGCGCCCGGCCGCAGAGTCGACCGACGGGAACGAGCTGCGCGAGCGCACGGCACTTCCATTGCTCGACCTCCTTCGTGCAGATACCTGTGTGCCAATGGTGTGGGATGGCGGAAGGCAGCGCTTTACCTTGGTACGAGAGTCGTCCCCGCTCGGCGCCGAGGTGGCGATCCATGGATCGCAATGGCTCTCCTGAATATTTTTGCGCGGTTGGAGACGGCGTCGGGGCGATTCACCTGCTTTGCCTTGACCAGTGGTGGCGTGCGCCAGCCGCGCGACGGTCGGATTTCTCCGAAACGGCGAAACGCGCATTCAACACGATGCTGTGCAATTCCAAGTCGCGCAAGCACTGAAGAAAGATGCCCTGGTGTTCGGCGTCCAGGCCTTCAAGAAGATCGGTGTTGAGGGCAGAGATGCGTGGGAACATGTCCTCGAAGAGTCGTAGACCGGTCTCACTCAGCTGCACATGGACTTCGCGGCGGTCTTCCGAATCTTGACGTCTCTCGATCAGCCGCTTCTCGAAGAGACTTCGCAGCCCGCGCGAAGTGCGCGCGCCATCCAGTTGCAGTTGCACGGCGAGCGCCGAGGGGCCGATCTCCCCGACTTGCGCGAGCATGCCGATGATTTCCCACTCGCGATGCGTGATACCGAAACCTCCTTCGGCAATGCGCGTGGCCATGCCGCTGCCCGCGCGCATGGCGCGCCACAGGCAATACAGGAGGAGATCGTCCAAGGCGCGGGGGGCGCGCAGCGCTGTTGTGTCGGGAAAAGCTCGCATTCGATTGAACCCTTGTGGCCAGGCCTGCAGGTAGAGAGTCAGGTTGGCGATCTGGCAACCATCTGTTCAAGGCCAGGCTCCCATCCGGTTGTCTTTCGCACCCGTCATCACCGAATCGAGGAGGGCGCAGTCCGCAAGGGTGTAAGCCGGCGGCCCTGCGGTGTCACGAGTGACCGAAATTGGTGCAATGCCCCGTCCGCTCCATTGAGGAGCTCACGAATGGCAGAGAGAGGAAGGTCGATCGCGTGCATGACTCGTTCGGCGTTGGGTGACGATCGACTGTAGGCAGCGGGGCTTTGCCCGGGACCTATAGAAATCGTTAGGGGTCTCGCGTGCCAGGCAGAACCTAGGGTCTGACCGGAGTGGTGAAAACCGCCGCGATGCCTAGCATCGACGCCCCGCGCATGAAGCTTGCTTGGAAACGCCGATGCACCTCTCCACCGTTCAAACCAGAGCCCTGTCCGACCTCATGCGCCTGGTCGCAAATTCGACCGACGGCAACGAGTTGCGCGAGCGCATGGCACTTCCATTGCTCGACCTCCTTCGTGCAGATACCTATGTGTCGATGGTGTGGGATGGCGGCAGGCAGCGCTTTGGTCGAACGGCCGCGCTCAACATGTCCGAGGAGAAACTGCGGTCCTGGGACGACTATTTCCGCTTTATCGACCCATTGACTTCTCACATGATGCTGCGTCGCAAGCCGACCTTGGCCACGCAGGTGCTTTGCCAAAGCGAGCTGTCCCGCACAGAGTTCTTCAATGACTTCCTTCGTCGTGACCGCATGTACTGGGGAGTGAATGCGTATTTCTACGACCGGGAGCAGTGCATTGGGGACGTTCGCATCTGGCGCAATCGTGAGCGGGGGAATTTCGATGCTGCCGAAATCGATATCCTGAATCTCGTCGAGCCTGCGATCACCGCAGCGCTTTCACGGCTGGGCTGGAAGGAAACTGCACCTGCCAGCGAGGAATGCGAATCCGCAGAGTCGACGCTGCAGCGCGAAGGGCGTCTGAGCAAGCGCGAGGCCGAAGTGGCGTGGCTGGTCAGTTGCGGCTGTCCTGACAAGGAGATCCAGAGTCGGCTCGGCCTGGAGTATCCGACGGTCCGATTCCATCTGGGTAACATCTTCAAGAAGCTGCGCGTCACCAACAGGGCCACGCTTGTGGGCCGGGTGCGAGCCCTGCTGGCGCACCAGGAGCACGGCGGCACCGCAATTGCCATTGCGATGCCTGTTGCGTCGACAGAAGGCGCCGCATACGTTGCTGCGCCGCACTCTATGTCCGCTACCTAGGGTCAGAGATCGGCGGAATTCAACGCAAAGCGCAATGCAGCGCTCTGGCGGAAGCGGCCATAGCGATTCTCGGAGAACGTCGAGTGATCGGGCACTCGGTCCTCGAAGCCAAGCTGGCAGAACCAGCGACAGGCCGGATTGCAAACCTCTCTACAGCCTCGAATACCACCACCCCGCCGTACAGCGATGCTCAGCCTTTCCGGTGGCAGTCCCTGTGAAACCGAATGCAGGGCCTGCCACCACCGCACAAGGCAGGCCGAACGATAGCGATGACCCCGCTTCGAACGGGCGTTGCCGCCAGCGAGTCACACGCCATTTTCTTCCAGCACGTCCCGTCGCTCAATCACTTCGGGAAGGAAAGTACGGCAATAGGACACCGCCACTGCCAAGGCCTCGTCCGCGAACTGCGGCGTGATCGTGCGGTGTTTGGTGAACGACAGGCTCCACACTGAGTCGACCAGCGTCAACATGACGAGAAACTTGCGCTCCGCGTCGCGGATGTGCGGCATGTGGAAGAACTGCTCGTAGAAACCGAGCATCCGACGCGCCAGCAATTCGTTGAAGCCCGCCTCCGATTGCACCAACTCGCGCGTGGTATGGCTGCCCAAGAACAGTTTCTGAATCGGCGGGTTGTCGTTGTAGATGCGCACTGCAGCATCCAAGCGCAACTTCAGCAGCGCCTGCCAACTCGCCACCCCACGCGTATCGACCTTGCGCGCCAGATCTCTGAACTCTTCGTGGTAGCGCTCGGCCAGCGCCAACAACAACGCGCCCGGCGTCGGAAAAAAGTGATAGGCCGACGCAGGCGGCACCCCCGCCTTCTTTGCGACCTGATAGAGGCCTACCTCGTCGAGCTCATGCTCGATAAGCAGGGCATGCGCTGCATCCAGCAGCGTGTTGTAGCGCGCGATGCCGCGCTCCTGGAGGGGGCGCTTGCGCGGGGTCGGCGTGTTTTTTTCGGCGGGGCTGGAGTCGTCGTTCATTTCAGGCAGTTCGGGCGGCCGCGAAGGCTCGCATCTTCACACGGTGCACCAGATACCGGCGCGTCGGGCTCAACACCGGTGCGAAATGCACCAGCTCACTTAAATTCGATACTAATCGGTTTCCCTAATACGGGTACGGGACTTGCTCGCTAGGATTGCTCTTAAAACACGATAAATATCGTATTTAAAGAAATCCTGCCTACGAAAACAGGGCGCAGGAACAATCAACTTCAGCATGGAAAGAGGTGTCAGGATGGTTTGGAGCAACCCCCGCAACAAGGCCTTGCAGGAGCGCGCGCAGCGCGTGATCCCGGGCGGCATGTATGGCCACATGTCGACCGGACTGCTGCCACATGAATTCCCGCAGTTCTTCCAGCGCGGCAAGGGTTGTCGCATCTGGGATGTCGACGGCAACGAGTACGTTGATTTCATGTGCGCCTACGGCCCGAACCTGCTGGGCTACAACGATCCGCAAGTCGACGCCGCTGTGACTGCGCAGCAGAAGCTGGGCGATGCGCTCAATGGGCCGGGTGAAGTGATGGTCGAACTGGCCGAGGCGTTCGTCTCGCTGGTGTCGCATGCCGACTGGGCCATGTTCTGCAAGAACGGCACCGACGCCACGACCATGGCGATGGTGATGGCACGCGCCCACACCGGTCGCCGCGTGATCCTCGCGGCCAAGGACGCCTACCACGGTGCCGACCCGTGGTGCGTGCCGGCGCCGCGCAGCAAAGGCACCCTGCCTGAGGACCGCGCGCACATCGCCTATTACGAGTACAACAACGCGCAGAGCCTGGCCGATGCCATGAAGGCGCATGCCGGCGACGTGGCTGCCGTGTTCGCGGTGCCGTTTCGCCACGACGTCTTTCGCGACCAGGAGGCACCCGATGCCGAGTACGCGGCCACCGCGCGCCGTCTGTGCGACGAGACGGGTGCGCTGCTGGTGGTCGATGACATCCGCGCGGGCTTTCGCCAGGCGCGCGACTGCAGTTGGTCGCTGCTGGGCATACAGCCCGACCTGAGCTGCTGGGGCAAGTGCTTCGCAAACGGCCATCCGATCTCGGCGGTGCTGGGCGCCGAGCATGTCCGCGAGGCAGCGCGCAGCATCTTCGTGACCGGCTCATTCTGGTTCTCCGCGGTGCCGATGGCCGCGGGCATCGAGACCCTGCGCCAGATCCGCGACACCGACTACCTGGAGCGCCTGCAAAGCGCCGGCCAGGCCTTGCGCGAAGGCCTAGCCCGGCAGGCCGCCACACACGGCTTTGCGCTGCGCCAGAGCGGCCCGGCGCAGATGCCACAGATCTTCTTCGACGAAGACCCGGACTTCCGCATCGGCTATGCCTGGACCGTCGAATGCCTCAAGCATGGCGCGTACTTCCATCCCTACCACAACATGTTCCTGTCGGCGGCCCACACGCCGGTCGACATCGCGCGCGCGCTGGAGGCTACCGATTGCGCTTTCGAAGCGGTGCGCCGTCGGCGCGACTCACTGGAGCCCGCGCCGCAGCTCAAGCCGGTGCTCGCGATGCTTGCGCAGGCCTGAGCCCCCATCGCATCCCTTCACGTTCGTTCCCGTCCCACTTAAGGAGTTCGCCCCATGCCCCCCTCACGCCTTCTGTCCGCACTCGCCGCGGCGCTGCTGGCCGCGGTGCTTCACCAGCCGGTGCATGCCGGCAAGGCCGACGACACGTTGCGCATGCCGGCCGACCAGGTCTTGCCCGACATCGACCCCTACTTCAACAACGAACTGCTGGGCTCGATCATCGGCCAGCAGGTGTGGGACACGCTGGTCACGCGCGATCCGGCAACGGGCCAGTTCAAGGGCCAGCTGGCCACCGCGTGGCGCGTGATCGACGACACCACGGTGGAGTTCGACCTGCGCCAGGGCGTCAAATTCCACAACGGCCAGCCCTTCACCGCGGACGATGTGGTCTACACGATCAACTTCATCGCCAACCCGGCCTCGGGCGTGACCAACCAGCGCAACGTCAACTGGCTCAAGGGCGCGGAGAAGATCGACGACTTCAAGGTGCGCCTGAAGTTCAAGGCCCCCTTCCCGCCGTACCTGGAGTACCTCGCGATGCCAATCGTGATCCACCCGCATGCCTACTACGCGAAGGAAGGCCGCAAGGGCCAGAACGTGAAGCCGGTCGGCTCGGGACCCTACCGGATCACGCGCTACGAGCCCGGCAAGATCATTGTGATGGAGCGCAACACCGCCTACTATGGCGGCACGCCTAAGTCGAACGCGAAGATCGGCAAAATCGAGATCAGCTTCGTGCCCGACGTGCAGACGCAGCTCGCTGGCCTCATGACCGGCAGCGCCGACCTCATCACCACCACGGTGCCCAAGGACATGGTCGACAACATCGCGACCAACCCCGCGCTGCAGGTCTTCACCGTGCCGACCATGCGTGTGAACTTCCTGCAATTCAACGTGCTCGACGCCACCGCGAGCCCCGCGTTGAAAGACGTGCGCGTGCGCAAGGCGGTCATGCACGCGATCGACCGCGAAGCCATCGCCAAGGCAACCATGGGCACGGGCTACACGCTGCTGGGCGCTTTTTGCTATCGCGACCAGTTCGGCTGCACCGACAAGGGCGTTCCGACCTATGAATACAACCCGCAGAAAGCCAAGGACCTGCTGAAGGAAGCTGGCCACGCGAACGGGGTCGACGTGGTGCTCAACGCCTTCTTGGCGCGCGAAGCCGCCGAGATGATTCAGGGCTACCTGGCCAAGGTGGGCATCAAGGCCACCCTGGTCTACGAGCAGTACCCGGCCGTGCGCGAGAAGCAGCGCAAAGGCACCTCGGGCATCACCTTCGCGAGCTGGGGTTCCTACTCGATCAACGACGTCTCGGCGCTGCTGCCGGTTTACTTCGGCATGGAGGGCGACGATACCGCGCGCGACAAGGACATCGCCACGCCCATCAACCGCGCGAACACCACCATGGACCCGGCCGCACGCGCGAAAGACTACGCACAGGCGCTGCAACTCATCGGCGAGCGTGCGCTGGTCTATCCGATGTATTCGGTCGGCCGCAACTTCCCCGCCACCAAGGAACTGAACTTCGGCCGCCAGACAAGCGACCGCGTGCAGTTCTACGAGATGAGCTGGCGCTGAGCACCGCATGACACGCTATCTACTTGGCCGCATCGCGCTTGCGCTGATGGTGGCCCTTGCCGTGTCCGCACTGGCCTTCCTGGTGCTGCGCCTGTCGGGCGACGTGGCCATCGCCATTGCCGGCGAAGGTGCACGCGACGAAGACCTGCAGCTCATCCGCAACACCTACGGCCTGGACCGGCCGCTGCTGGTGCAGTACGCCACGTGGCTCTGGCAGACGCTGCGCGGCGACTTCGGCAGTTCGATCTACTTCAAGGTGCCGGTGTCCGAGCTGGTGCTGCAGAAGCTGCCCACCACCATCATTCTGGGTCTCAGCTCGCTGACCTTCGGCCTGCTGCTGGCGGTGCCGCTCGGCGTGGCCGCTGCGCTGTGGCGCAACAGCTGGATCGACCGCCTGGCCATGGGCATCACGGTGGTTGCGCAAGCGCTGCCCACGTTCTTCGTGGCGCTGGTGCTCATCATGGTGCTGGCGGTGTGGGCGCGCTGGCTGCCCGTGTCCGGCAGCGGCAGCTGGCTGCATTTCGTGATGCCGACCATCGCGCTGGGCTACTACGTGATGCCCCCGTTCATGCGGTTGATCCGCTCCAACATGATCGAGGTGCTGTCGGCCGACTACGTGCGCACCGCGCGCGCCAAGGGCCTGCCGGCATCGCGCGTGATCTTCCGGCATGCGCTGCGCAACGCGATCGTGCCGGTGGTGGGGCTGGCCGCGGTGCAGTTGGGCTTTCTGCTCGGCGGCTCGGTGGTCATCGAGTCGGTCTTCGCGCTCGACGGCCTGGGCTACCTCGCCTTTCGCAGCATCTCGTACAAGGACTTCCCCGTGCTCCAGACCATCGTGCTGCTGCTGTCGGTGCTGTATGTGGCGCTGACCACGCTGTCGGACATCGCGAACGTGTGGCTCGACCCGCGCCTGAGGAACGCCTGAGATGGCCGCCGTCGTACCCTCCTCTTCCACGCCGCCCGTCGCCGCCGAGCCGGCCGTGCCGCCGACGCTTTCGCGCCGCCGCCAGCTCTGGCGCCGCGCATGCGCCAACCGGCCCTTCATGTTCGGCCTGGGCCTGCTGGCGCTGATCGTGCTGCTGGCCCTGGCAGTGCCGCTCTTCTACCCGCATGACCCGTACGCACAGGACCTGACCCAGCGCACCGTGCCGCCGGTCTGGTATGCGCGCGGCACCTGGGAACATGTGCTGGGCACCGATGCCCTGGGCCGCGACTACCTCGCGCGGCTGCTGCACGGCGGCCGCGTGTCGCTGCTGATCAGCCTGTCGGTGGTGCTGATCTCAGGCTCCATCGGCACCACGCTGGGCGTATTGGCCGGCTACTTTTCCGGCAAGGTGGACCTCGGCATCACCTTCCTCATTACCTCATTCCTCGCAATGCCCAGCATCCTGATCGCGCTGGTGATCGTGTCGATGGTGGGCAGCTCGCTCACCGTGGTGATCCTGGTGCTGGGTCTGCTGATGTGGATCCGCTTCGCGGTGGTCACGCGCACCGCGACGCAGCAGATCCGCGCGCTCGACTACGTGGCCGCGGCGCAGGCCGTCGGCGCCTCGCGCTGGCGCATCGTCTTCGGCGAGGTGTTGCCCAACGTGATGCCGCAGGTGATCGTGGTAGCAACGCTCGAGGCCGCCAGCGCGATCATGGTCGAGGCCGCGCTGTCGTTCCTCGGCCTGGGCGTGCAGCCGCCCACGCCGTCGTGGGGGCTGATGATCGCGGAGGCGCGCAGCTACATGTTCTTCTCGTTCTGGCTGATTGCGATCCCCGGCATCTCGCTGGGCCTGCTCGCGCTGGCCATCAACCTCGTCGGTGACGGCCTGCGCGACCTGTTCGCCGCGGGCAGCAGGAACTGATCGCGATGGCAGCCGTTCTCTCCCCTTCTTCCTGCGCCTCGACACCCGCCCTCGAGGTGCGCCATCTGAGCGTCGACATTGGCACGGGCCATGGCACGGTGCATGCCGTGCGCGACGTCTCCTTTTCCGTCGACCCCGGCCAGACGCTGTGCATCGTCGGCGAATCGGGCTGTGGCAAGTCGATGACATCGCTGGCCGTCATGGACCTTTTGCCCGGCAGTGCGCGGCGACGCGCCGAGACCTTGCGCGTCGGCGGACAGGACCTGGCCACGGCCAGCCGCCGCACCATCAATGCATTACGCGGCGAACGCATGGCGATGATCTTCCAGGAGCCAATGACCGCGCTCAACCCGGCGCTGACCATCGGCGACCAGATGACCGAGGTGCACCGCCACCACCGCCGCTCCTCGGCGGCCGAAGCGCGCGAGCGCGCCGTTCACCTGCTGGGCCGCGTCGGCATCGCATCGGCGGCCGAGCGACTGGGCCAGTATCCGCACCAGCTCTCGGGCGGACTGCGCCAGCGCGTGATGATCGCCATGGCGTTGATGTGCGACCCCGACGTGCTGATCGCCGACGAGCCCACCACCGCGCTGGACGTGACGATCCAGGCGCAGATCCTGCGGCTGCTGCTCGACCTTCAGCGCGAACTGGGCATCGCGATCGTGCTGGTCACGCACGACCTTGGTGTCGTGGCGCGCGTGGCCCACAAGGTGGCCGTGATGTACGCCGGGCGCATCGTCGAGGAAGGCAGCGCCGCGCAGGTCTTCGGCCAGCCGCGCCATCCCTACACGCGCGGGCTGCTGCGCTGCATTCCGGTGCCCGGGCGCACCGCGCCGGGAGGGCACCTGGGCATCATCCGCGGCACCGTGCCGGCGCTGACCGGCGAGCTGCACGGCTGCAGCTTCCGCGAACGCTGCGAGTTCGCGCAGCCGCTGTGCGAGACGGCCCCGCCGCATCGCAGCGACGCTGCCGGCCACGCCTGGCACTGCCACCTCGAGAAGGACGCCGCCATGGGAGCCGAGCGATGACCACATTGATGTCCCTGCAGGATCTGCACCGCGCCTTCCCGGTCAGTGGCGGCATGTTCAGGCCCAAGCGCATGCTGCATGCGGTCAACGGCGTGTCGCTCGACATCCAGCGCGGCGAGGTACTCGGCATCGTGGGCGAGTCGGGCTGCGGCAAGTCGACGCTCGCGCGCATGCTGCTCGGCCTGATGCCGGCCACCGCCGGCCAGGTGCGCTTCGACGGCGAAGACATCACGAAGATCGACCGCAAGCAACTCGCCCGCCGCGTGCAGCCAGTGTTCCAGGACCCGTACTCCTCGCTCAATCCGCGTCAGACGCTGCTGGACCTGGTGAGCTTTCCTCTGAAGGTGCATGGCATCGGCAACGCCGCGCAGCAGCGGCAGCGCGCCCTCGAGATGCTCGACCGCGTGGGCCTGCCGGCACGCTTTGCCGACCGGCAGCCGGGCGAACTGTCAGGCGGCCAGCGCCAGCGCGTGGCCATTGCACGAGCGCTGGTCATGCGACCGGAGGTGCTGGTGTGCGACGAACCGACCTCGGCGCTCGACGTGTCGGTGCAGTCGCACATCCTGAACCTGCTGGTCGACCTGCGCCGCGAGTTCGGCCTGACCTACATCTTCATCAGCCACAACCTGGCGGTGGTCGAGCACATCGCCACGCGCGTGGCCGTGATGTATCTAGGCCGCGTCGTCGAACTGGCCGATGCCGCCACGCTGTTCCGCGCGCCGGCGCATCCGTACACGCAGGCGCTGCTGATGTCGGTGCTGACGCCCGAGCCCGGCCTCGGCATTCCCGACCCAGGCCTCGGCCTGGCCTACCCCGACCCGCTGAATCCGCCCAGCGGCTGCCCGTTTCATCCGCGCTGCGCGCACCGCCTCGCGCAGTGCGACCGCGTGGTCCCGCAACTGCAGTCCCACCAGGGCGGCGCCGTGAGCTGCCTGCTGGCAGACGCGCCGCCTGCGGCGGCCCTTTCTTCCTGAAGCCCCGAAACGAAACGCATGATTGCCATGAATCATCCTGTCGTCGATGCCGCACCGGCCCCGGTGCACATGCCCGAGATCTGCCTCCTGCCCGCGCGCCAGCTGGCCGCGATGATCCGCAGCCGCGCGCTGTCCTCGCGCGAGGTGGTGAGCGCTTTCCTGCAGCAGGTCGATGCGCTGAATCCGCGCTTCAACGCCATCGTCTCCATGGTCGAGCGCTCCCAGGTACTGGCGCAGGCGGACGCGGCCGATGCCGCGGTGGCCGCTGGCCAGACGCTGGGTCCCCTTCATGGATTGCCGCAGGCGATCAAGGACACGTCCGTGGCCAAGGGCATCCGCTCGACCTTCGGCTCGCCGCTGTTCGCGAACAACGTGCCGGCCGTCGACGCCATCATGGCCGAGCGCATGCGCTCGGCTGGCGCAATCTTCATCGGCAAGACCAACGTGCCGGAGTTCGGCCTGGGCTCGCACACCTACAACCCGGTGTTCGGTGCCACCGGCAATGCCTGGAACCCTGGCTTCAGCGCGGGCGGATCGAGCGGCGGCACGGCCGTGGCGCTCGCGCTGCGCATGCTGCCGGTGGCGGACGGCGCCGATATGGGCGGCTCGCTGCGCAACCCGGCGGCCTTCAACAACGTGCTCGGCTTTCGCCCTTCGCAGGGTCGCGTGCCCCTCTGGCCGCGCAATGAAACCTTCATGGGGCAACTGGTCACCGAAGGACCGATGGGGCGCAGCGCGGACGACCTCGCGCTGCTGCTGTCGGTGCAGTCTGGCTACGACGCACGGGTGCCGCTGTCGCTCGACAGCGTGGTGCCCGACTGGCATGCACAGCTCGACACCGACCTGAAGGGCGTGCGCATCGGCTGGCTCGGCGACCTGGGCGGCCACCTGCCGTTCGAGGACGGCATCCTGTCGCTGTGCGAAACCACCCTCGAGCTGCTTGGCGCGGGCGGCGTGCAGGTCGAGGCGATCGCACCCGACTTCGACTGGAAGCGCATCTGGCGCGCCTTCGTGGTGCTGCGTCAATTCGGCATCGGCAGCAATCTCGGCGCCGCCTACGACAAACCCGAGGCCCGCGCGCTGATGAAGCCGGAGCTGCAATGGGAGATCGAGCAATGCCGCAAGCTCGTGGTGTCCGACGTGCAGCAGGCGCTGGTCGACCGCACCGCCTGGTACGACTATCTGCTGGGCCTATTCGAGCACCACGATTTTCTGGCGCTGCCGACGGCACAGGTTTTTCCATTTCCGATCGAGCAGCACTGGCCGCAGGAAATTGCAGGTCGCCGCATGGACAGCTACCACCGCTGGATGGAGGTGGTCACGCCGGGCACGCTCTCGGGTTGTCCTGTCATCAGCTTGCCTGTGGGTTTCAATGCACAAGGGCTGCCGATGGGCATGCAGATCATCGGCAGGCCGCGCTCTGACCTGTCGGTGCTGCAGCTCACCCGGCTGTACGAACAGCTCACGCCATGGCTGCAGCAGGTGCCGCCCGCGCTGCGGGTCGGCGGCGCCAAGGAAGCCCGCCGATGAGCACTGTCGTGCAACTGACCGGCCTGCATGCGCCGGTCGATCTCTGGCGCGACGCCTGGGGCATTCCGCACCTGCGCGCGAAAGGCTCCGACGACGCCTTCTTCGCGCTGGGCCATGTGCATGCGAGCGACCGGCTGTGGCAGATGGATGCACTGCGCCGCCGCACACTGGGCCGCTATGCCGAATGGCTCGGCCCCCCGGCGTTGCCCTTGGACATGCTCGCGCGCCGCATGGGCTTGGCCGACTGCAGCCGACGCGATGCCGCTGCCGCAAACGAGGAAACCCGCGCCATGCTGGCGGCCTACACCGCCGGCGTGAATGCCTTCATGGCCAGCGGCCCGCTGCCGCCTGAATACGGGCTGCTCGGCGAAACGCCCGAACCCTGGGAAGACTGGCATTGCATCGCGGTGCTGCGCCAGACCGGTCTGCTGCTCAATTCTGTTTACCCAAAGCTCTGGCGCGCGATCGCGCTGCCGGTGGTCGGCTGCGAAGTCCTAGGCACGCTGCGCATGGACGACGGGGGTGACGAGCTGCTTTGCATGCCGCCGGGCACCACCGCGACGCGGCTCGCACCCGAGTTGGCCGCGCTGGTCGATGCGATGACCGCCTTCGTCGACGAGAACACGCCCGAGACGACCGGCGGCGGTAGCAACAACTGGGCACTGCACGGCAGTCGCACGGCCAGCGGGCGCCCGCTGCTCGCGGGCGATCCGCATCGTCTGCTCGACATCCCCAACATGTATATGCAGTGCCACCTGGCCTGCGACGAGTTCGACGTGGTAGGGCTGACCTCGCCGGGCGTGCCCGGTTTTCCGCACTTTGCGCACAATGCGCAGGTGGCATGGAGCGTAACGGTGGCCTTCGTCGACACCGCCGACATCTATCTCGAACGATTCGCAGGCGATGCTGCTCGCTACCTGCTTCGCGCCGAAGCCGACGGCAGCGGTTCCCAATGGGCCGATGTCACGCGGCGCACCGAACATATCCGCGTGCGTGGTCAGGAGGCCGTCGAGTGCGAAGTGATCGTCACGGCGCGTGGCCCGGTGATCGCGGGCGAAGCGCGCAACGGCTCCGCGTTGGTACTGCGCCATGCGCCCGACGTGCAGACCGACCATTCCTTCGACTGCATGCGCCCGATGATGCGGGCCACCAGCGTCGATGCGCTCTACGAGGCCTGCCGCGGCTGGGGGCTGGTGGATCACAACCTGGTCGCCGCCGACACCGCCGGCCACATCGGGCATCTGGTGCGGGCCAAGGTACCGCGGCGCCCGGCTGCCAACGGATGGCTGCCGGTCCCCGGGTGGCTAGACAGCCACGCCTGGCAGGGCTGGATCGAATGGGAACGCATGCCGCGCCAGATCGACCCTGCTCCGGGCGTGATCGTGACTGCCAACAACCGCGTGGTGGCCGAGCACGCCGACTACCTGTGCACCGACTGCCACCCGCCGAACCGCGCGCGCCGCGTCTGGGAACGTCTGGCCGAACTGGGCCCCGCTGGTGTGGACGACATGGCGGCCATCCACCACGACACACTGAGCCTGCCTGCACGCGAACTCTGCGCCCGTCTGGCCACGCTGGCGCTGACCGACCGCGCCGCCGTCGCACTGCGTGATCGCCTGCTGGCTTGGGATGGACGCATCGACGCCGACTCGGCGCAGGCCAGTGCGTATGTCTCCCTGAGGCTGGCGCTGACCCGTTCGCTCGCACGGCGCAGCGGCCTGGCAGCGCTCGACCCCGCACGGCAGCGCACCATCCCGCCGGGTCTGGTGGTCGACTATCAACTCGGCTGGTGCCTGCCGCACCTGCTGCGCACCGACGACTGCCGCTTGCTCGATGGTGCCAGCTGGGATGAATTGCTCGTCGAGGCGCTGGGCATCGTCGCGCGCGAGCCGTACATCACTTGGGGCGAGCGTCACCATCTGGTGCTGCGCCATCCACTCGCCGCCGTGTTTGCGCAGGAGGACTGGCTCGCGCCGCGCGACAAGGGGGCCGTCGACGGCGACAACGACACGGTCTTCACCACCGGCTACGTCTCCCATGCAGGAACGCATGCCGCATACGCGTCGCTGGCGCGCTACGTCTTCGACGTGGGCGACTGGGCCGCCTGCAGATGGATCGTTTTCCACGGCAGCTCAGGCGATCCCCAGAGCCCGCACTACGATGACCAGACCGAAGCCTGGCGGCGCGGCGAGCTCGTGCCGATGCATTACGACTGGCACGTGATCGCCGACGCGGCGGCCACACACACACGCCTTCAGCCCTTGCCGAAAGCTCGGCCATGAGGACGGGCGATGCAACCGCAGGCTGGTCGCTCGTGACCGGCGGCTCCGAAGGCATCGGCCGCGCCATCGCGCTGGACCTGGCAGGCGATGGTCACAGCGTGACCATCCTCGCTCGCGACACCGTGAAGCTGGCCGCTGCGGTGGCCGACATGGAGGCACAACGGCAAACGCCCACGCAGGTGCTGCAGGCGGTCTCCTGCGACATCGGCGACTACGCGGCACTCCAGGCCTGCCTGCATGCCCTGATGGACGCGCACGGTGCGCCCGCGCAGCTGTTCAACGTGGCCGGCTATGCGCGCCCGGGCTTCCTCGACGAACTGCCTGTGGAGGATCTGGATCGCATGATGCGACTCAACTATCTCGGCACCGCCTACGCCTGCAAGCTCGTCGCGCCGCGCATGGTCGCGGCACGCCGGGGCCGCATCGTCAACACGTCCTCGATGGCCGGCTTCCTGGGCATCTTCGGCTACACCGGCTACTGCGCCTCCAAGTTCGCCGTGATCGGCTTCAGCGAGGCTCTCAAGCGCGAGTTGGCACCCTTCGGCATCGAGGTGGCCACGCTGTGCCCGCCCAACACGCGCACGCCCGGCCTGGAACGCGAAAACCGCGTCAAGCCCGCCGCGGTACTGGCCGAGGAGGAGCGCCACACCACGCTCACGCCCGAAGCGGTGGCTGCCGCGCTGTGGGCGCAGCTGCCACGCAAGCGCTTCCTGATCGTGCCGGCCGCCGATGGCCGCCGCACCTACCACCTGAACCGGTTGTTTCCCCGCTTCATGGACCGCCTCATCCGCCGGCCGGTCTGAGTCGCCCCGATTTCCCCGTTCGCTCCCTTTCGCATTCGAGAAAAAAGGAATCACACATGACAGACGCGCAGACCGCCGTCCCAACCTCCGCCCTCGCCCAGACCCAGGATTGGCTGGCCCGCCTTGATGCCGCACTCACGTGCAACGACATCGAAGCCGCATGCGAGCTCTTCGACGCGCAGGAATGCTTCTGGCGCGACATGGCCGCCATGACCTGGAACATCCTGACCTGTGAAGGCCGCACGCAAATCGGCGACATGCTGCGTGCCACGCTCGCCCGCGCCAAGCCGGGCCAGTGGCGCATCGAAGGCGAACCGGAAGAGCGCGCTGGCGTGGTTAGCGCGATGCTGCACTTCGAGACTGCCACTGGCCGCGGCCAAGGCGTGCTGCGCCTGCGCGAAGGGCGCTGCTGGACGCTGCTGACCGTGCTGGAAGAACTCAAAGGTTTCGAGGAAAAGTCACGCCATCGCCGCATCAAGGGTGCCGAGCACGGCGCGAGCCAGGCGCGCGTGACTTGGCAGGAGCAGCGCGAACTCGAGGCCAAGACCCTCGGTCACACAGAACAACCCTATTGCCTCATCGTGGGTGGTGGTCAGGGCGGCATCGCCCTTGCTGCCCGGCTGCGGCGCCTGGGCGTGCCGACGCTGGTGGTCGAGCGTCATGCGCGTGCCGGCGACACCTGGCGCAAGCGCTACAAGTCGCTGTGCCTGCACGACCCGGTCTGGTACGACCACCTGCCCTACATGCCGTTTCCAGACGACTGGCCGGTGTTCAGCCCCAAGGACAAGCTGGGTGACTGGCTGGAGGCCTACACGCGCATCATGGAGCTCAACTACTGGGGCTCCACGGTCTGCCGCAAGGCGCGCTTCGACGAGGCCAGCAAAACCTGGGAGGTCGAGGTCGAACGTGAGGGACAGACCATCGTGCTGCGGCCCACGCAACTGGTCTTCGCATTGGGCGTGGCCGGCTACCCCGTGGTCCCGCCCCTGGCGGGCGCCGACAGTTTCGAGGGCGAGCAGCACCACTCCAGTCAGCACCCCGGCGGCGAGGCCTACCGCGGCAAGCGGGTGGTGGTACTGGGCGCCAACAATTCGGCGCATGACATCTGCGCCGACCTGTGGGAGCACGGCGCGGACGTGACCATGATTCAGCGTTCGTCCACGCTGATCGCACGCTCCGAGACCCTGATGGACATGGCTTTCGGTCCGCTCTATTCCGAGCAGGCCGTCGACGCCGGCATCACCACCGAGAAGGCCGACCTGCTGCAAGCCTCGATGCCGCATCGCGTCTCTCCGCGCCTGGGCATTCCGCTGTTCAAGGCCATTGCCGAACGCGACAAGGATTTCTACGCCCGGCTCGAAGCCGCGGGCTTCATGCTCGATTTCGGCGAAGACGGCTCGGGCCTGCATTCCAAGTACGTACGGCGCGGCTCAGGCTACTACATTGACGTGGGCGCCTCGCAGCTCATCGCGGACGGACGAATCAAGCTGCGCAGCCGCACGAGCATCGAACGCATCCTGCCGCGCTCGGTGCTTCTGACCGACGGCACCGAACTACCCGCTGACGTGCTGGTCTATGCCACCGGCTATGGCTCCATGAACAGCTGGCTGGCCGACCTGGTCTCACCCGAAGTCGCCGACCGCGTGGGCAAATGCTGGGGCGTGGGCTCGGCCACCACCAACGACCCCGGACCATGGGAAGGAGAATTGCGCAACATGTGGAAACCAACCCAGCAGGAAGCGCTGTGGATCCATGGCGGCAACCTGAGCCAGTCGCGCTTCTACTCACGCACACTGGCGTTGCAGATCAAGGCACGCATGGAACGCTTGGATACCCCGGTCTACGGATTGGCGCCGGTTCAGCACAAGCGCTGAAAGCCCAAGGCGTCCATGCTCGTTCTCATCGCCGGTTTCCAGCACGAGACCAACACCTTCGCACCGAGCCTAGGGGTTAGCCGCTTCATTCTGCATGCGCCCTGAGCCTTGATTGGATAACTCCACTAGCTGTGTCAATGGCGGAAGAATTTCACGTCGATGATCAGGGCAGGATCGGACGCCTTGTTCTCGATCCTGCCGCTTTAGTTCACATAGCCGTGCGGATTGCTCACAACTCGGCAGGAACGGACCCGATAGTCGAACTGCTGATGCGTATGCCGATGCACCCAGAGCACGGGTACCTCAAAGAATGCATCCGGAAGTTCTCTGACGAAGGCGCCTGAGGCCCCGTCTTCGGCGTAGCGCTTCGCCAGTGAGCCGCGATGAGCCGGCGCGCCGCGCACCACACGCCGAAGCCGTCGTGCACCAGCAGCTTGACGCGCGTGCCGCGGGCGTTCGCGAACAAGTAGCCATGATGCGCCTGTGCAGCGCCGAAGACTTGCACGACGCGCGACAACAGGCGCTCGGCGTCGGCGCGCATGTCGATGGGGTCGGCGGCCAGCCACATCGCGTCGATGCGGATCATCGAAGCAGCTCGCGCATCCAGACCGCCCAGTCGCTGGCGGCACCTGCCGGCCAGGTCACCGTGACCGTCTTCGGTCCACGCCGCAACTCGATGCGAATGTCTGGGGCCTGAGCAGGTGGCGCCGGTGCCGGCAAGCTGATCGGGACGAACACTGTCTTGGCTTCTTGCGCCTTACTTGGGATCGACGCGGGTACTGCGCGCGGATGAAACTGAAGGCATCGAAGACGATGTCCGCTGCGATGCGTCGGCGGCCGTGCATCGTGAATCAAGACTTGCTCGCCTGGAGATTCTGGATTGCGGCGAGCGCAAGCAGTCGGTTCGCTCTCGTCGTAACGAAACCTGCACGCAGCATTATGTCTGCTGCAGAGGGGCGTACACCACTGGTGACCAGATCTCGCGCCGCCCATGCGGCCATCCGGTGATTCTTTCGTTCGTTGATAGCGGCAATGAGGATCTGCAGTGGTTGGCTGTTCACGATAGTGTGTTGTGCCTGGTGCATTGAGATCCCTGCTACTTTTGAGAGCGTGCCTGCGTGAATTCTGATGGGGCGTTGTTCAGACTTCAGTGCTGAGAAAATCGCCCGAGACAGAGCAATGGCTCTTTCGCGCTGTTTCTGCTCTGTTTTTGATTCACGAGGCTTCTTACTTGCCGAACGCCTGCTCAGAAAATCCCGCAGCCAGGCATTGTCGCGAATGCTTGATCGAATCCAGGGTCCTCCATGTCGCAAGTTTCCGAATGCCCCATGGGAGGACTTTAAAAATTGATCAATGATCGCTCTGTCATTCTCGATAGCAGGGATTGGGCGAAGAGTGCCGTTGTTTCTCTCCTGAAGCCAACTTCTATCTCGCAAGCGTAGCAGCCAATAGTGTTTGGGCGATTCCTTCTGGAGCCTGCTCGCGACAGCTTTGGGAGATTGCGACGCGAGACGGCTGAATTCCGATCGTGCGTTGGCAAGCGTGGCTTGAGAGACGTTGGTCTGGGGTTTTTGGGGTTCTTGAAGTGGAACTTTCACTTTAGCCAATTCACTTCGCGAAGCGGCTCTCTCGTCGTAGTGCCACTGCAGGTCGCTATGGAGCTTATCTGCGACCTCTTAAATGTTTTGAACTCTATTTCTTCATGCCCGGTAAAGTAGCGCGAAGTTTTTTGAACTCTATTTGTTTGTTTTGAACTCTATTAGCTTCGACCACATTCATTTCGATGCCGCCATCGTCGACCTCGACGGCACCATGGTCGACACGCTTGGCGATTTCGCCGAATCCCTGAACCGCATGCTGCGCGACCTGGACCTGCCGCCGGTGGCGCCCGCCGCCATCGAACGGATGGTGGGCAAGGGCTCGGAGCACCTGATCCATTCGGCGCTCGTGCATGTGATGACGCCAGCCGGGACGGTCGATGTCCAGGCCAGGGCACAGGCGCTTTTCGAGCGCGCGTGGGACCGCTACCAGCACCACTACCTCGCGATCAACGGCCAGCACTCGGCGCTGTACCCGGGGGTGATCGAGGGGCTGAAGGCGTTGCGCGCGCGGGGCTTGCGGCTGGCCTGTCTCACCAACAAGCCGACCTCGTTCGCCAAACCGCTGCTGGCCGCAAAAGGGCTGGACGGCTTTTTCGAGCTGGTGTTCGGCGGCGATGCCTTCGAGCGCAAGAAGCCCGATCCGCTGCCGCTGTTGAAGACCTGCGAGGCGCTGGGCACGGTGCCGGCTCGCACGTTGATGGTCGGCGACTCGAGCAACGACGCGCGAGCGGCTCGGGCCGCCGGTTGCCCGGTCGTGCTCGTGACCTACGGCTACAACCACGGCGAGCCGGTGCGCGGCGTGGATGCGGACGGCTTCGTGGATTCGCTGGCCGATCTCTAGCCTCCAGTGGCTAGGAGGACTTGCCGAGCAGCGCGTCCTTGAGCTTCCAGTCGGCGGGGCTCGGGCCGAGCCAGATGCGCAGCAGCGCATTGAAGAAGGCCGGCTCCTTCACTGGATCGGGCTGCGGCACGCCGCGCACGGTGATCACCGTGCCGGTGCCGGGCAGCCAGTCGATGGTGAAGGTGTCGCCGGTCTTCAACTGCTTCTGGTCCGCGAACATCTGGCCCATGCGCAGCAGGCCCGGAATGAGGTTGACCATTTCGCTTTTCGGCGAGTTCTCTTCCACGCCCTTGGTGAAGAGCTTGCCGAGCTCGTTGGCGTCGATGTCGCGCAGCATCGTGATGGCCACGCGCTTGGGGCCGGGAGCGGCCAGCGCCTCTTCGGGGGTGGAGACCTTCTTGCCGACGTACAGGCCAGCCGTGTAGACCTTGAAGATCGCCTTGAAGCGAACGCCCGCGCCGTTGAGCTGCAGCGGGGTGCCGCGCAGGTCGAGGTGGTCTTCCAGCTTGACGCCGGCGACATCCACTTGCGCGGCCGAGGCGCCGAGCGCCGACGCCAGGCAGGCCAGAAGGGCGAGACGCGAGAACGCCTTGGGGATCGAGAGTGCGAGCAAGTGGAGCCTCCTTGAATTTGCGAACGGTCGTGCGAATGTATCTTTTCGTGTTACCGCCAAGGCTCCGGGGGAACCCTGAAACCGGCTTTATTGCTCAATCGGCCGTTTTCGTGGGCTAAACTCCCGCTTCCATGTTCGTTCATCACATCAATCAAACAGGTGAAGGCAGCCGGGGAGCCTGGCCCTGGCGTAGCCATACTTCGCTGACTGTTTGATTGCACGGCGCACGCCGTGCGCCCGCGGCGCCGGATCGATTCCCTCGACTCCGGGCCACCAGTGAATGACCTTGCCACCGACCGAAGAAGCGTCGGCCGGCAACTGGAGAACGAATCCGTGATCACCGAACTTGAATTCAAGAGCCTCAGCGCCCAGGGCTACAACCGCATCCCGCTGATGGCCGAGGCCTTTGCCGACCTCGAGACGCCCCTTTCCCTCTACCTCAAGCTCGCCCATTCGCAGGGCGGCGGCAAGCACAGCTTCCTGCTCGAATCGGTCGTGGGGGGCGAGCGCTTCGGGCGCTACAGCTTCATCGGCCTGCCCGCACGTACCTTGCTGCGCGCAAGCGGTTTCGGCGCCGATGCGGTGACCGAAGTCGTGACCGACGGGCAGGTGGTCGAAACCGCCGCCGGCAATCCACTCGACTTCATCGCCGACTACCAGAAGCGCTTCAAGGTGGCGCTCCGGCCAGGTCTTCCGCGCTTCTGCGGCGGCCTCGCGGGCTACTTCGGCTACGACACGGTGCGCCACATCGAGCGCAAGCTAGAGAAGAGCTGCCCGCCCGACACGCTCGGCTGCCCCGACATCCTGCTGCTGCAGTGCGAAGAGCTCGCCGTCATCGACAACCTCTCGGGCAAGCTCTATCTCATCGTCTACGCCGATCCGAAGCAGCCCGAGGCCTATGCCAATGGCAAGCGGCGCTTGCGCGAGCTGAAGGAAAAGCTCAAGTACTCGGTGAGCGCGCCCATCGTGAAGCCCACGCAGGCGCATCCGCCCGAGCGCAGCTTTGCCAAGGCCGACTACATCGCGGCCGTGGAGCGCGCCAAGGAAATGATCGCCGCCGGTGACTTCATGCAGGTGCAGGTGGGCCAGCGCATCAGCAAGCGCTACACCGAGTCGCCGCTGTCGCTGTACCGCGCGCTTCGCTCGCTGAACCCGTCGCCGTACATGTACTACTACCACCTGGGCGATTTCCACGTGGTCGGTGCGTCGCCAGAGATCCTGGTGCGCCAGGAGAACACGGGCGATGGCGAGCAGAAGATCACCATTCGCCCGCTGGCCGGCACGCGTCCGCGCGGTGCATCGCTCGAACTGGACAAGGCTGCCGAGGAAGAACTCATCAACGATCCGAAGGAGCGCGCCGAGCACGTCATGCTGATCGACCTCGCGCGCAACGACATCGGCCGCATCGCCAAGACCGGCACCGTGAAGGTGACCGAGGCCTTCGCGGTGGAGCGCTACAGCCACGTGATGCACATCGTGAGCAACGTCGAAGGCACGCTGAAGGACGGCATGACCGCCATCGACGTGCT
>Ga0163161_10000324_pt1 | contig 40905 bp, 24 predicted proteins | sample S45metaG_FD_129847 | JGI IMG/M metagenome (GOLD analysis project Ga0163161, IMG submission 129847) | Switchgrass rhizosphere microbial communities from Kellogg Biological Station, Michigan, USA - S4-5 metaG | ecosystem: Host-associated > Plants > Roots > Rhizosphere > Soil | place: USA... | reverse complement strand
GGTTATACGTTTCTCCTGTAATTGATAATCTTCAAAAAATGTTGATTTGAAATACATAGTTTATAATTTTTATAAGCGATACAATCGCTTCTCTCATGAATCCTCGTTGCAAATGGGGACCATTTAGTTCCTTAACTGTTCCTTTACGTTAATCCCACCAATATCACTCGATTTATATGCACTTTCTACAACTGCCATCGTCTGAATCACATCTTCAACGCTGGTATGCAGAACATCGGTTGAACCTTCGTTATAACGCATTAAATTGGCCATGGTACCTATAAATGCCTCCGGAAACCAGGAGCCTTCCAGTTTTACGGTTTGCCACTCTGGAGTTTTTCCATTTTCTACAATACAATACTCGAATACATCGGGCACGCCATGCGGATAATCCATTAATAATCCAATTTTAGCCACAATGGCACCTTTTGTTCCCTCCCATTTGATATAACTTTCCTGATGGTCTGGCCCGAAATCGTGATCGTGGTTGGTGTTGATCACCGCATGCATCGTATCGCCGTAATCGAATAAAATCGTTGAGCGGGATGACGACAGGCTTTTGGCAGGATGTTTTAAGGTTTTAGCTAGAATACTTTCAGGATTGCCCAAAAACGAACGGATTAAATCAACATAATGAATACTATGGTATTGAATCTCTAAACGTGGATGGACAATTACATGCGGAAAAATTTCCCAGGGTGTTTTGATCGTTACGCGAACTTCCATATCGTATAATTCGCCAATTAATCCTGTATCGATCAGGTATTTTGCTGCACTTACAAAGGGTGCAAAACGCAATTGAAAGTTAATGGCCGCCTTTAAGTTTTTTGCAAGGCACAATTCGAGGATTTCTTTTGCCTGCGTAAAATCATCACCCATCGGTTTTTGAATCAACACCGCACTTCCGTTGGGCAATTGTTTTAACGTTTCGATGTATTGCTCAGGCATAATGGTTAAATCATAAACCGCATTTCCTGGTGCAAGCTTTACCGCTTCAGCTACTGAGTTATATACGTTTGGAATGCCAAAAACATCGGCCAATTTCTGTGCCCTTTCTTTCGTCCGGTTAACAATACCATGCACCTCAAAACCTGCGATTTTATAGGCAGGAAGATGCGCATCTGATACGATTCCACCGGCCCCGATAATGATGATGGGTTGTTTGCTTAGCGGTAATTCGGGCTTATATTTGATGTCGATACTCATTTGTCAATTTCATTAATTAAGTTTTGTGCCTGCCGGATCAATTCTTCAGTTGGCTGATCCGTGTGAATGGCCTGCAAAACCATCTGGTCGATTATTGCGGCAATTGCAGCCCAGTTTGTTTTCTGAGGGAGCATATTGGCTACCTCGTGCAGTTGTTCTAATTTGTGGTAATAGGGAATTATTTTATTGATTTCTTCATCTTTCCATGTCGAAATCCGGCATCCGATTCCACCTTCGAGGGTAAGTTGTTTATCTTGTTCTTCCGCCATTGCAAAGCGTAGAAAATTGTATGCGATGTCTTTATTTTTACTGCCTTTGGCGATCGTATAAAGCCAGTAAACGTTTAATGAAGCTGATTTTTGATCAGTTGCACTAGGCAAAAGTTCTACATCAATTTTCCCTTTTACTTTTGAATTAGGATCCACTTCGCACATGGCTGCAAAACCAAACCAATTGATCATCATTGCCGCCTCTCCTTGTGCGAAAGCCATTCCCGCGGCCACAGATTCAAATTCAGCTGATTTTGGATGAATCGCCGTTTTATCGTTAACAATGGTCCGATAGAAGTTCAATCCATCTATTGCAGCTTGTGTATTGATCTGAATCAGGCCATTTTTATCCACCAAACTTCCGCCCCTGGTCCATAATTGCAGGCAAAAATCGAAAACGGTATTGTGCCCGTCAGGGTAACAGGCGAAAATACTGCCATATAAATTTTCAGCGGGGCGATGGAAAAAACGTGCGATTTGTTGGAAATCTTCCCAGGTTTTGGGTACTTCCAGCGCTTTTCCGAATTGACTTGAATAACTTGCTTTTTCAATTTCACTTTCGAACAGATCTGTTCTGTAGATGAAACATTCAGGACCATCATGAAAGGGTAAACCCAGCACTTCCCATCCAAAACGTTGTAAACCTAAAAGCGACTTGCTCCAGCCCCGTGGGAAATCATCGGGTTTATTTTTATTGATGTAAGGATTTAAAACCTCAAAATCATGATTGCTATATCCCTCTAAAATCCAATCGGTACTGATATGCGCGATATCGAAATCTCCATTTGCCAAACCTTTCTTCGCAATTGTGCTATCATAGAGCTCATGCAATTCCATCACCACCATCTCCAATTTAAGGTTACAGCCCGAATATTTGCAATATTGATCCCAGAATTTCTGCATGGCAGTTTCAAAAGGTTTGAATTTGCGAACAGCTATTCTGAAAGTTTCTATTTGGTTATGCATTTGCAGTGGTATGCTGTGTTATAAATTCTTTGATAATCTGTTTATTATCCTGACCAAGTTTTGGCGAGCCTTTCGATGAAGTTAGCAATTCGCCATCAATGCGGATTGGACATCGCGTGGTTTCATATTTGTAACCGTCTATCATCTCTACCTCCTGAACCATGTTCAGTACTTTAAAACCATCGTGTGCCATTAAGGCATTCCAGTTTAAAACATCGGCACACCAGATATCGGCAGGTTCTAATATAGCAAGCCAGTCTTCAGTAGTTGAAGATAGGAGATGTTCGGCTAAAATGGCCTTAATTTCATCACGTTTATCAAATGCTTCGCTTAACTCGATATAATCTTCCAGCTTCTCGCAACGAAGCAAATTTCCCAATTGCGGAATTGATCCCATCGCCAGGGCTAAATATCCGTTTTCTGTTTGATAAATACCATAAGGTGCGCCTAAATATGCATTTGCATTATTCTTTTTTGACCTTTCAGGTAAAGATCCACCATCATTCATAAAGGTGGTAATGGTTTCAAACTGAAAATCGTAAGCCGATTCCATCATACTTACTTGTACAAAACCGCCCGCATTTTTAATGGCTTTACGATATAAACAAGCCAAAAGTCCTTGTGCTAAATGTGCACCAGCCAGCATGTCTATTACAGATAAGCCCATTGCAACAGGGCCACTATCGGCGTTTCCTGTTAAAGATGTTAGTCCGGTAACGGATTGTAAAAGCAAATCCTGGCCTGGTTTGTTCTTCCAGTCAGTGGTTGTTCCGTAACCCGAAATTTCACCATAAATGATTGATGGGTTTAGGGATTGTACCGTCTGATAATCGAAACCCAAACGTTCCATTACACCAGGGCGGAAATTATGGATCATTACATCTGCTTTTTTGAGCAGTTCCCGTACCATTTCACAATCTTCTTCGCGCTTTAAATCAACTTCAAAACTTTCTTTATTCCTATTGATGGCATGAAATACCGATGATTCGCCATTCATAATCAGGTTTGAAGTGTACAGTGTCCGGCAAATATCGCCTACACCTAAACGCTCAATTTTGATCACGCGCGCACCCATATCAGCCAGGCGTAAACTTGCCGATGGACCAGACAGAAACTGGCTGAAATCGATCACTAAATAATCTTCAAGCGGTAGCATAATTTTATTTTTTAATATTAATCCTCATCCCGGCCATGGCGGAGAGATCTTTTAAACTATGTTCAAAGATTTCTCCATTCCGCTGCGCTCCAGTCGAAATGACGATATTCTTATTTCAATTCAAACTCTTGATTAATATCTTGTGTATCAAAACCTAATTTTGGCGCAGCTTTCGGAGCGAATAATTTCTTGTTATCCAAACGTATCGGGCTAACAGTTGTCTTTATTTTTTTGCCCCCATTTAAATCCAGGTATTGTTCTATATCCAGTTCTTTGTAGGTACTTAAAGCCGTTGCTGTTTGATAATTCATTACTTCAGCACACCAGATTCCATGCTCTTCGAGCAGATCGACCCACGTTTTAGTATTTTCATTCTTAAAGGTATCGGCTAATCTGACAATTAATTTATCACGGTTTTCGAAGGCCGATCCTGCTTCTACATACAAATCAGTAATATCACAATTGATTACTGCACAGATGTTTGGAAGATTTCCCATGGCCATTGCAATATAACCATCAGCAGTTTCATACATGCCATAAGGTGCACTTAAATAGGCATGTGCGCTTCCCTTTGCCCCACTTCTATCTGGCAATTTTCCGCCATCGTTTAAGTAAGTGGTGATGACCTCGAACTGTACATCAAGAATGGATTCCAGCAAACTTACTTCCACTAAAACACTTTTATTTGTTTTCGCTCTTTTGATTAAAGCGGCCATAATGCCCTGTGCCAAGTGGTTGCCACACATGATATCAGAAACCGAAAGACCGAAAGGAACAGGTCCATCAACATCGACCCCGGATAAAAAAGTAAGGCCAGAAACGGATTGCACCAATAAATCCTGACCGGGTTTATTTTTCCATGGGCCTTCATTACCATAACCCGTTACAACGCCATATACTATCTTAGGGTTTATCGTTTGTACTGTTTTATAATCCAGTCCTATTTTTTCCATCACCCCCGGACGGAAATTGTGAGTCATAACATCGGCTTGAGCGATCAGTTTCTTCAGTTTTTCTAAATCCTCAGGGTTCTTTAGATCAGCGGCGTAACTTTCTTTGTTGCGGTTAATGGTATGAAAAAGTAAGCTGTCTTCATCAACGAAAAGATTTTTAATAGATAAAGACCGGCAGGCATCGCCTGTTTTTGGTCGCTCAATTTTGATTACACGGGCACCCAGATCAGCAAGTTTTAAACCTGCAGATGGTCCTGCTAAAAATTGACAAAACTCTAAAACCAAAAGCCCTTCTAGCGGTTTGTTCATGATAATACTAAGCTTTTAGATTCCTGATACAATTTGTTTATGGCCCTTAGCACCTGGATTTCATCTCCACCATTCCTTAAATAATCACGGACCACATCACCTGCATGATCTTGAAAATACATCGAACCATGGTAACGTGGACGAAGAAAAGCGCGTTGCAGGGCGGGTAAGGTATTCAGAAAGTAATTCTGACTATGTCGGTTTACCTCTTCATTTTTCCAGGCGGATAGATGTCCGGGTTGCCCGCCGCTTTCAAAGAATAAAGTAGATTGACAGGATGCTGAGCCCACAAAATTGACATATTGAGCAGCCATCTCCAATTCTTCACATTTAGAAGAAATGGCCAAACCTGTTCCACCCAATGTACTCCTCAAATTTGTTTTTCCATCCAGGGTAATCATATCGTGGAAATGCAAAGTTTTGCGGGCATAGCCATTGCGCGAATAGTTTGAATATCCATAAGCGAAAGGGCAATAAGCGATTTCATCGTTTAAAGTCATCGCCTCATATACCTGGATTGGATTTCTGTCGAAATTTGCCGGATCTATTTTTGATGCCAGTTCATGGTACATTTGTAAAGCTTTGGTGCCAATTTTTTCAGAAACCACTTCTTCATCGCGCTGACAAGGATCTTCACCCAAAGAGCAGCAAAGGGTATAAAAATTCATTAATACATCAATAGGAATGCCTGCAAAGGCCACTAAACCCTGATCAGCAAGCGCCAATACATCTTCGAAAGATTTAGGCAATTCCAAGCCCTTTTGAGCGAACAGATCTGGCCGTGATGCTGCCACTGGTGTTGCGGCATCAATTGGCAATGCCCATAAGTGTTCATTGTAGAAATAGCTTTCGTAAGATTGCCCTACTGAATTTTCCTTCTGATCCTTTAGATATTCTGGAGAAAGATAAAGGTCTAAGGGTACAATCGAATTTGTTTTTGCTGCAAAGCCCGCCCAGGGATGATCGATCACCAAAAGATCGAAGCGCTCCGCCAATTCCTGAATAGAAAAATCAGCAAATTGTTGCAAACTTCTTTTTTCCCAGGTAATATTTACGTTTGGGTGCCATTCGGAAAACCGCTGCGCGGTTGCCACCATGGGTAAAAGTCCACGGCTGTGGTTCCAGGTTATTCCTTTTAAATTAATCGTCTTCTCCACTTTATTTTCTCTTTATCTGGTGGTCAGTGTCTTCACCGACCATATTATTTAATATATTTCGGTCGGTGAGACACCAACCGATAGATTCATTTTCTGTTATTTCTATCTAAGCGTTTTAATGATGACTGATGAAGAAGCCAAACCTGCCGAGGTAGCTACTAATTTTATTGTTCCGCTTTTTTCTGTTGATTGCAGGATCGCTAAACACAATCCATGAAAAGCCTTGCGGTAACTGGCTTTAAAAGGCTCTAAACTGGCCTGAAATCCATTATCAACACCAGCAATAAAACCGGCACCATCTACTTTAAAATCGACTAAATTATCTGCATCTGGCACCACATTTCCTTCTGCATCTAAAATGCGAACAGTAACAAACGATAAATCATTACCATCGGCTTTAATGTTTTTCCTGTCTGCTATTAATTCAATCTTTGCCGGCGATCCTGCAGTTTTCACTTCACGTACTAAAACGTCTTTGCCGTTTTTACGCGATACAGCTTTTAAAGTTCCAGGTTCAAAATTGACCTTCCATAATACATGTAGTTCATCACCTTGTTTCGACCTTTTGCCTAGCGATTTTCCGTTTAGATAAAGTTCTACTTCATCGGCATTATTATAATAAGCCCAAACTTCAACCGATTTACCTTTCTCCCAATTCCAATGCGGCAGAATATGCAATACGGGTTTGTTTGTCCATTCGCTTTGATACATATAGTAGGAATCTTTAGGAAATCCAGCCAAATCAACAATTCCAAAATAAGCGCTTCTGGCAGGCCAGGGATATGGTAATGGTTCGCCCAGATAGTCGAAACCTGTCCAAACAAATAAACCTGACACATGATCATATTCTTTGGCCTCCTTCCAGGTTTCTTCGTGCGTAGAACCCCAATAGGCGGAAACATTATCATAGGCAGAGGCCGACCACTCCTTATTGCCTTCTGTAAACTTCGTTTTTCCATCCTTTGGCCAACGGCGAATGGTATCAGCAGTATCGTAATAGCCTCTGGTTTCTAATGCAGAAGTGGTTTCTGTTGCCAAAAATTTAATGCCTGGATAGTTTACAGGGAAATCCTTATACAATTTATGGTTATAATTTAATCCATAGATATCGAGCGCATTGGCCTGATAAATAAAGTTTTTTTCCGCTTTTGTTTCTGTCAATGCCGAAATCACCGGACGTGTTTTATCCAGATTTTTAACAATGCCTACCAGTTCCTTCGTAATCGTGATCCCTGTACTATCAAACTGTTCACGGATTTCGTTACCGATGCTCCAAAGAATGATGGATGGATGATTACGGTCGCGTTTGATCATCTCTTCCAGATCTCTTTTGTGCCATTCCGGAAAGTCCACGTGATAATCGTTTTTGGTTTTCTTCTTCACCCACATGTCAAAAGCCTCATCCATCACAAGGAAACCCATTTTATCGCATAGATCTAAAAATTCAGGCGCCGGGGGATTATGCGCAGTGCGGATAGCGTTCACCCCCATTGCCTTCATGATTTCAAGTTGACGTTCCATGGCACGAACATTCACGGCAGCACCTAATGCACCCAAATCGTGATGCAAACAAACACCTAGTATCTTCATCGGTTTTCCGTTCAAAGAGAAACCTTTAGCGGCATCGAAATTAAATTCACGAATCCCAAAGGGCGTTGTATATTGATCAATAATTTTTCCGTCAGCTTGTGCGATTTCTACCCGCAATTTGTACATCACAGGTTGTTCAACAGACCACAATTTAGGATTAGCGATTCCAAGTCCGTTAATCATCATGGTAGTAGAAGTTTCACCTGTATTTAGCGGCCATTCTTTTTTTTGCAGCTGGCTATTTTTTTCATCCAAAATGGTGGTTAGTATTTTATAACTGCCTTTTGTGTTGAATTTATTTTTAATCTCGATTTCGGCATTAACCGATGCGATGCTTTCACCAGGTCTTAATTTCCTGCTTTCGGTGCTTTGACCTTTATCGCCACTGATTACAAAGGCTTTTACGAATATACCGTTGCGTTTTATCGACACCTTTGCGGAAGATGTAAGCCACACATTTCTATAAATGCCCGAACCCGAATACCAGCGCGAATCGGGCTGGGCGGAATTATCCACTTTAACCGCAATGCTATTTTTTCCAGCCTTTAAGAATTTACTGATCTCGTACGAAAAAGAGCTGTAACCATATGGGCGTTTGCCTAAATATTGGCCATTGATCCAAACTTCACTGTTTTTATACACGCCGTCAAATTCAATAGTGATTAATCTATCCTTGAAATTAGCAGGTGCAGAAAATTCTTTTCGATACCAGCCAATACCTGTAGGCAAACCACCTCCCTCAGGTTTGGCAGGGTTTTTCTCGTCGAATTTGCCCTCAATGCTCCAATCGTGCGGCAAGGTAAGTTTCCGCCATTTTAAATCGCTGTAGGCTGGAGATTTTGCATCTGGTTCATCTCCTAGAAAGAATTTCCAGCTTTTATTGAAGCGTTCTCTGATGCGCGATTGTGCAGATGCGGTTCCGTTTAATAAGATTAATGCCAATAATAATTTGTAAAAAAAATCCACCTTAAGGTTCGTGAGGACACTAACCATGGCTATTGGAAATACTTTACATCCTAATGTTTTCTCTGGCCTCTTCATCCTATTTCTTTGTTTCACTTACAAAATTCAGTTTACTTGTACCTAAATCTTTTGATGTAGCCACAGCAATGCCGCGTTGATCTTGTTTATTAACAGCGCAATAAAAGTGATATACTATGCCTTTATATTTCAGTACGAAAGATTTATGTGCATATAGTTCATCATATTTTTCTGACGATTCAATAAGGTTATCAGCTGTCCAGTCGGTCCAGTTTACCAGGTCATTTGAAGCAGCAAAACGGTTAAACGAACCCTTTCTATCCTCCCAAAAAGCACCAAAGTAAAACATTACCCAGGTACCGTTAATCTTCTGGATTACAGCATCTCCTGTTATGCCAACCGGATGGTGAACTACTGGATTTTTATTAAACCGTTGCCAGTGCACCATATCGTCTGAAACCGCCATGCCGATACGTTCGCACCAGCGTGTTTTTTTATTGTTTACCAACGAATCTCCCACGGCATTGTAATACATTACAAATGCATGTCCCGTTAATTTTTGTTTGTCTTCAATTACCGTACTTTTAAAAAGCTTATTACGGTTTTCCCACCAGCGTACATCTGCATCGCCTGATGCTAAAACGGGTTTATCCAGGCGGCTCCACTCCTGAACTATTGATGGATCTTTGCTTGTATACGCCATACCGATTGATAAGGGTTCTACTTCATAACCTTTTTCCTTGCCACCGAAATACGACATCCAATATTTACCATCGAATTGCTTTACACTGTAATTTCCACCCCATTTCGTATCCAGCAACGCATTGTAACCTGCTTTTTGATTATCGTCCCAATGACCTGCACCACCAAACGACAACAGTTTACCTTGATTCTCCCAATGCAATAGATCTTTACTCTTTGCCAGCCAGGTTTCGTAACCACGACCGCTAAAGATCAGATAAGTCATATACCAGAACTTACCTTTTCTAAATATAGTCGGGCAATCCATTTTATGGTCTTTATCTGCTGGCACCATTACCAGGCCATATTTATAAGGCGTTTTAACTTCCTGATAAATCTTCTCCATGGTTTCTGCTGAAACAGGATTCGTTTGGGCATTTAATTTTAATGCACTTACAAAAAGGAACAATGCAAGGATTATCTTTTTCATTGGTGTTTTAAATTAAACTTATAATACCCAGATCCGATAGTCAGCTTGACCTTACCATTTTCAGTTCCAAGCCCCGTAAACGACGAATTATACTCCTCGGTAATCACAGATTTTGGGCAAGCGGGAAAATATACTGTAGCCTTAGTATTCACAGGAATGTTGACTTCCAGCGTGAAATTTTTATCTGTTTTGGCCCAATTCGTAGAAATCCTGCCATAAGGAGTATCGTAACTTACATCTGCAGAAGTTAAATCGCCAACTACTTCTGGTTCGATTTTAATATGATTAAATGCAATTGAGTTTTCTGCCTGACGGATACCGCCTATTCCGCTGTACAACCATTCCATTAAATGTCCAAGCATAAAATGATTGTTGGATACCGTTGGCAATGCGGCCCATGATTCGGTTAATGCCGTAGCGCCTTTGGCGATCTGCATCCCATAACCCGGTACATCTGAGCGGCTGTTCATATCAAAAATCACATCCGATTTACCGGCATCTTCTAAAACGCGTAATACATAACGGTAGCCGATATCGCCGGCTGTTAAACTGTTTTTCCGGTCTCTGATATCTTTAACCAGATTATTAATTACAGCATTTTTATCTTTTTCATCGACCAGTTCCATATAAACAGCCATGGCATTCGCCGACTGTGAGCCTGTTGCGTATTGCTTGCTTTGCGCGCTGAAGAATTTTTTATTAAAAGCAGCTCTTACCTCAATGGCAAGTTTCGCATATCCTGAGGCATCCGCTTTATGTCCTAAAAGGGCAGCCATCTTTTCCAGTATTTTTAAATCATAGTAATAAATGGCTGTACCCGTAACCCCCATTGGCGTTAACTGAGAAACACCAGGTGGTTTTTCGCCTAAATCATACCAATCGCCTAAACCTTGTGCCAAGATATGGTTATTCGCTTTGGTAGCCAGATAATTGATGTAACGTTGCATCATCGGATAGTAATCTGCCATAGATTGTTTGTCGCCGTACCATTGGTAGAGGTACCAGGGCATTAAGATCCCACTGCTCCCCCATTCGGGCGAATCGCGGAACATATCGCCACCCCATTCGAACTTTACATATTCCGGTGCAATTTCAGGGATCAAGCCACTCGCTAATTGCGAGTTTTTCATATCCTGCAAGGCTTTTTTAAAAAGAGGGGCGGCATTGTAATTGTAGCGTACAGAACTGCCCATTAAATGCAACTCTTCTAACCAACCCAATTTTTCGCGGTGCGGACAGTCAGTAAACACACTTACCATGTTGCTTTTAATGGCCCAATCGATCAGACTGAAAGTTTTGTTCAATAATTCGTTTGAAGAGGAGAATTTCCCTACTTGCTGAGCTGCATTCCTGATATGTAAGGCTTTTAGATTTTCAATCACTGTTTTGCCTGATGCATTTTCTTTACCTGATGGAACGCCACCCTTAACCTGCAGATACCGGAACCCGGTATAAAAGAATTTTGGCCGCCAGGTTTCGGCCCCTTCGCCTTTTAAAATGTAGGTGAAATAGGATGGTCCGCCAATATTCTTCTGTGTTACCGAACCATCGGCTTTTAACAGTTCAGCAGGCGTAATGCGAACAGTATCACCTCTTTTACCTCGAACTTTTAATTCAATAATTGCAGATGAATTCTGCCCCATATCGTAAACCCATTCTCCATTGGCAACTGGCGTAATCGTTTTAACAGAGAAATTTTCAAAAACTTTTACAGGTTCTTCTTTCTGTGCGTTTAACTTAGGGCCGTCAACCAACAAGGAAGCTTTCCATTTACTGTCGTTAAAAGCGGCTAGATTCCATCCTTTTTGCTCTAAATTAGCATTATAATCTTCACCACCATAAATGCTTGAAAAAGTGATTGGCGAAGGTGCTGTTTTCCAGGTTTGGTTACTGATAATATTGGCTGAAGTTCCGTCTGTATATTCGATCAATAGCCTACAGATCATTTTCGGATAACCATAAGCTACTTTCAGTTTTCTATAACGTTCTTTAACTGGCGGAATATAATAAAAACCATTACCCAGCATCACACCAATTACATTTTCCCCTTTTCTGAGTTGTCCGGTTAAATCGTACGCCATGTATAAAGCTTCTTTATCGTATTTGGTCCAGCCTGGCGCTAAAAAGTCATCACCTACTTTTGAGCCGTTCAAACTCATTTCGAAATGGCCTAAACCCGAAATAAAAGCGGTTGCTTTTTTTATTGTCTTTGTTACTGCAAAAGCTTTTCGGAACATTGGCAAGGTGTTATTGCCATTGTATTTGTCTTTTTTGCCATCTGTTGGCAAGCTGTTCACATTAGAATCGGCCAGTTTTTCATAGGCAATCCATTTAGCGCCTTTCCAATCTTCGGTATTGAGCAGTCCCATTTGCCAAAGGGCAGAAGTGCTCCAGGGCGATTGATTTCCGTAATTGTCCCAAACACAGACTTTCCAATAATAGGTTTTAGTTGATAAAAGTTTAATTCCTTTATAAGATATCTGAATGGATTGGCTTGAAGTCACTTTTTTGCTATCCCAAACATCACCGATATTATGAGCGAGGTTATTTAAACTGCCCGAAACCAAAATCCGGTAAGCTACCTGCGTTACATTGTGTTTAGCAGATTGCAATTTCCAGCTTAGATGAGGCGAAAGCACATTAATTCCGATCGGGTTATTCCGGTATTCACAATCTAATTGAGCAACCTTAATATCTTGCCCAAAGAGCGGAATACTCAAGAAGTAAAGCCAGGAAAAGATTACGAGTTTACTCATCAATAGTCGTGCACCGTTACCGGTGTTTGCTTAGGTTTATAAATGGTTATCAGCGATAAAATCAGTTTAGAAATAATTTCTTAACTCTTATTAATTAAGCCCTATAAATTGCTTAACTTTAAATCGCTATCTCTAATTCAAATATAAATGTTTTTTTTAAATATGAAAACATATATTCGTATTTAAATTACACGAAATCTTCTTTTGTAGAAATAAGAAAGCATTTTGTATGTTTGAAATTGTAAAAAATACGCTACAGCCAAATTTAAACCCGTATGAACGAAAAAGAATCAAAATACCAGGCGCCTGCTTTGGATAAAGGACTTGATATATTGGAATACTTATCCGCACAGTCTATCCCATTGTCTCAAACCGAAATTGCCATTGGTATTGAGAAAACACCAAACGAAATTTACAGAATGTTGATGAGTTTGGAAAGTCGCGGTTATATTTTGCGTGATGAGGTATCGGGTAAATATAGGCTGTCGCTAAAACTTTTCTACCTTTCACACCGGCATTCGCCTATTGATGAGCTGCGTAAGGCTGCACAGTTTCCGCTGGAAGAATTGGCAAACAGTATCCGCCAGTCGTGCCATTTAAGTATTTTATACATGAACCAGGTCATGGTGATTATCCACGCCAAAAGCCCGGGACCGATTGCATTATCGATTGAAGAAGGGAATTTGTTTCCTTTGCCTTTAACTGCATCGGGTAAAGTTTTGTTGGCCTATATGTCTGATGCTGAGCGCAGCACAACCTTAAAAAACAATGGCATTTTCAAAAAATACGCCAAAGCCCAACAAGAGGATTTCTTAAATTCTTTGACTGATATTCAACAAACCGGTTCTTATTTTAAAAATAGTGATTCAGTTTCTGGTGTGACCGACCTTTCGGTACCGATCGGGATTGCCGGTAATAATGGGATCATCGCCTGTTTGACCATCTCGATGTTAAATGCGATAAATGTAGATCAAACTATTGCCAATGATGTGATACTCGCTGAAGCTTACAAATGTGTGAAGAAAATTGAACAACGGATTGGGGTTTAACCCCTTTGAGTGGCTTTTGTGTTTGTGCTTGTTTTACAACAAGTGCGTAGCTAGATAAACGATAAGCTATTCAACGCTCGTTAGAAGCTTGCGTTAACGGAAAAATAGTAGTTCACACTTATTTGGGCGTTACCCAATCCCGTGAAATACGGATAGGGTCGGGCTTTGCAGGGCTGCGCTTCGCTCCGGTACCGATGAAGTATCGGCACTGAACTCTTACAATCCCTAACGCGGAGTTATTACATCCTGATTTTTCGCCAATTGCTTGCGCTCGTCTCACAATGAGTGCGCAGCTAGCTTTACAATTTTATCGTTTGTAAATGACAAGCTATTCAACGCAGTTACTACATTAAGATTTTTAATTTCAAACCTCGCAGGTTTCCCAAACCTGTGAGGTTTAATATTTCTATCCTGAATACTTCACATTGTAATCCCTTCCCCTCTCAATCACCACTTCATAAATTCCTTTCGAAACCTCTTTCACTTTAGCATCTTTTACAACAGGTTTGGTTTTACTTTTGATTTTTAATTTTCCTAAGCCCGTTGTTGAGGAAACTTTGATTTCTTTTTTACTGCAATACACCGAAATGTCGCCGTTGGCTGTTGGTATTTTTCCTTCCATCCAGTTTAAGCTACCTAAATTTGGTTCAATCGTATAGGTTTCGTAGCCCGGTGTTGTGGGTTGTACCCCCAAATAATATTTTCCCAATAAATAAACCGGACTCGCGCCCCAGGCATGACAAAGGCTTTTTCCAAATGGCCGGCCGTACATAGCCAGGTGCTCTGTTCCTTTTTTATCGGGGTTGTATTCTTCCCAAAAAGATGTTGCGCCCAATTTTAGCATACCACCCCAATAACTTTTCATTTCTTTGAGTACGTAAGGCTGTTCGCCCATGGCACACAAGGCTTCAAGTTCGTAAAAACGCATGTATGGCGTGGTGATTTTGGCAATCTGATCATTCAGCAACACATTTTTCTTAACAGCCATTTTTTGTTCTGGCGTAAAATAATCAAAGAAGATCCCGAACATATTGGCATATCGGGTTACATTATCGGTTTGTTTACCATCAATACGGCTATGCACTAAAGCACTTTTGTTCTGGTTCCAGTAAAGTTCGAAAATCTTATTTTTCAGTTCTTTCGCCTGTTGATCGTATTTTGTAACTCCCTCACCGTCATTAGCTAATTTAGCGCACAATGCCATGGTTTCTAAACTCCGGGCATATAAAAGCTGTTCGAAACTCACTTCACCGTCTTTACTCAGTTTATCTGCCCAATCGATAAAAATCCAATCGCCAGGCATCCATTCCAATAAGCCATTTTTATTCTTTCTACCATCAATGTAAGTCATTAACGACTGCATTCGTGGATAAATATCCTGCACAAACTTTTTATCGCCCGTAAATTTGTAATAATCATAAATCCCTAAAAACCAATAAAAAGAATAATCCATAATGGTATTGATGTGTGCTGTTACAGGATCCTTACCACGCTGAGCAAGTAATGTCCGCTTTACAGTTGGTGCATCGAAAAATGAATAATAGTTCATTAAATAACTCTGGTAAGCATCGCCGCTCCACACCCAACGGTCGCGTTTAATTCCATCGATAAAAAACTCACGGGTATTTAAATGGAACGTATATTTGGCTACATCATAAATTTTGTTGAGTTCGGTATCTGAAGATTTAAAACTTCCGCGCTCGGTAACCGGTGCATATTCATACAGCATTGAAACTGAATCGGCAGATACAGAACCTTCAGATTGATAATTCACGTATCTGAAAGCTTTCGAAAGTGGCATAATGGAGTCTTTTTTTTGAGCCAGGTCGATATCAAGATAATCCAGGGTTTCACATTTGTCTGTTGACAAGGCCTCTTCTCTTGATTCTCCATAATAAATGCCCAGTCTTCCCTTTCCTTTCAAACCGTGAACTTTAATGAAACCGAAAGTCTCTTTTCCAAAGTCGGCAACAGAACCCTTATTTATTTTTTCGGTTTTAACAGCCAATTTCGCAATTACGGGCAATTTAAATTGTGATGGTAGTTGAGTTGGATCCGTTAAATTCCATGAACCTGCCGAAACAAAGGTAGTTCCCGATTTATCAGAGGTTTTTCCACTGGAATCAATCCATTCTTTATCCTCAAAGGTGCTTAACCAGGTATCATCAGAAACAACCGTTTTGCCCTGAACAAAAATAGCCGGAACGTGTGCCTGATTATAAACCTTTAAACTCAATTTGTGCTTGCCCGCAGGAATTTGGATACTTTTTGGAAAACCTGAAATGGCCTGACCATCAATTTTCACATTGTAAGTACCTTCTACGAACAACTTAACTTCTTCTGGCTGGGAAAGATTAAATTCTTTGTGAAAATCGACCAGCACATAATGGCTATCCATTTTCCAAAACACCGGAAAAAAAGAACCTCTTTCTGTTCTCCGGTTCTGCATCATATTGCTCATATAGATATCAAAATCCCCTGGATACCAGATCCACGATGCTTTTTGGGCAAAAAGTTGTGCTGTTAAACAGATAAAAATGCTGATGAGAATGAGTTTTTTTAAGTTTTTCATATTATTAGCTTAAGGCTTTTACCACGGATGGGCACAGATAAACACTGATATTATATCTGTCTTTTAATCATTATTAATGTCCGTTAAAAAATAAGTATAGTGCGATCATGACCACCGCTAATGCAATCCACGAAATCCAAACTGCCCTTTGTGGTTTTTCAATATTGGCCTCATGTTCTGCATTAACCGTGTAAATGCTTGGTGTTCTATCCAATAGGGAAATCAGGATCGCAATGATCAGTAATCCAGCGAAAATAAAAAACGAGAGCATAAGATAATGCGGCCAGAATGCATACTTATCCGATGGTAAAATCCATAAATAAGTAACACCTGTGCCCAAACTCAAAACAGAGCCGATCGAAAGCGTAAAATTTACGGCTTTTCTTGTCGTTCTTTTCCAGAAAACGGTGAGTAAGAATACCACCGATAATGGCGGTGCAATGAAACCTAAAACCGACTGAAAAACGTCGAATAAATTTAGCCCTTTGATGTTGTCGATGGCTAAAACCACTACAACGGCAAAAATGCACCCTGCTACAACTGCCCAACGACCAATACGGACAATCTGTTTATTGCTGGCCTGTGGATTGATTTTTTTCACGTAAATATCCATCGTGAAAACGGTACTTAACGAGTTTAAAGATGAACCGATGGTCCCCACCAAAACGGCAATCAGCACCACGATCACCAGGCCGTTCATGCCCGGAGGAAATAAATTGGTTACCATGGTCATATAAGCTTCGTTTGGGTCTTTCAGGTTCGGGAACAATACATAACAAAGTATCCCTGTTCCGATAAACAGAGGAAGCGAAAGAATTTTTAACCAGCCAATAAAACTCACGCCCAATTGTCCCTCCTTTAAATTTTTAGCGCCCAAAACCGACTGAACCATGGATTGATCAGTACAGAAAAAGGCGACAGCGGCAACAGGATAACCCAATAAAATGGCGTACCAAGGATATTTTGGATCGCTGGCGGGTTGGATTAAATTCCAGAAATGATGGGGTGTCTTTTCATACAAAGCCAAAATTCCACCTACCTTGTTTAAGCCTAATAACATCAATGAAAGTGAAACCGCAATCAGTAAAATCATCTGGAAAACGTTTACTTTGGCAATCGCTTTTAAACCACCAAAAAAGGTGAAAAGTCCGGCAAAGGCCACCAACACCGTAACCGATTGCCACATGGGAATGCCTAAAATCTGGCGGACTAAAAAGCCTCCTGCAAACAGCCCTAACGACAGCCATGAAATTAAGATCTTCACCAAGGCATACCATGCCAGAATATTCTGAGTGGAATCGCCATATCGGTTGCCCATAAACTCGGGCATGGTACTCACTTTGGCGGCAAGGTATTTCGGTGCAAAAACAATAGCCAGTAAGAATAAAAATATAAAGGCGTACCAATCGAAATTGACTGCTACGATACCTGTACTATAACCGATGCTCGCAAAAGCCAATAACATGGATGGGCCAACATTGGTGCCCCACATATTGAAGCCAATACTGCTCCAGTTTAATGATTTATTAGCCAGAAATAAGGTTTCATCACTGTTCTTCTTTTTGGAAAAGCTTGCCCTATATCCGATGATCATCAGGATAATGAGGTAAGCAATTACGATGAAATAATCTAAATTGGTTAAACGTTCTACTATATTCCCCATTTGGTTAGTTTTTTTTAGTTTTTGCCACGGAATCCACGGAGCGTTTATTTTTTCATTATCGCGAATCACACAGTATACGTTACCGTAGTGGTTCGTAGAGACACGACCCATGGCATTTTAAGGTGTATGTGCTCCTCCTTGTCTCCGTGGCTGAATGATCAGGTAATAGAGGTCAATCATTACAATCCTATCGATGCTCTGCTAATATGATTTGCCTCCAAAATTTCATCAATTTTTACCGGCAAACCGGTTTCTAAAGATTGATCCATCGCCTGCAATAACGCTACAGTTCCGATTCCTTCTTTTAAATCCGGATAGGCAGTAAAATTGTTATTGATGCTATCCGCAAAATAATCAAGGTAGTTCTGGTATTCTCCAGCGTGATGGCTCTGCCCTTCGAAACGGAAATAATGTTTTAAGGTCGCATCGCCCCAGGTAATGATCTTTTCTTCTCCGGTCTTGGTCGTAACCGAATAACGAAGCTCGTGGTAATCGGCTTGACTAGCGCCTTCTGTTCCCCGCAAAATACAGCTCATGCCACTATCACGACTTGCAGGTTGCGTTGGCCCGGTATAAGCACCACTAACCCTTGCAATCCGGCCATCTTTTGCCTTAAATATGAAGTGCATGGTATCCTGATTTTTCAAGCCGGCTTTTAAACCATTGCTACTTAACATACCATAACCCATTACCTCTTCAATGTCAGGCATATACCATCTGATAAAATCAACCGGGTGGCTTAATCCGCCGTACAACCATTTAAACGATTGCTTTAGCGACCAGCCTTTTTCCAAAAACCAACGGTGATCGGCATGATAGTGACTCTCTATTGTGATTAAATCTCCGATCAAACCTTCATCAAAATCTTTCTTCTGACGTTTAGCAGGTTCGAAAAAACGGGAACTTTTTCCTACAAAAATCTTTTTCCGTGATTTCTTCGCCAACTCCAACAGTTCATTCGCCTGACTCAGATCATCAATAAATGGTTTGGTACACACCACGTGTTTTCCGTGTTCGAGTGCCAGTTTAATGTGTTCGAAATGCAGGTGATCTGGCGTATAAATTGCGATCATATCGATTTTGTCACTGGTTAACATGTCCTCGTAATTGGTTGTCCAGTTTTTAAAATCAAATTCCAATGCACGCTCTTCACAAAGTTTTTTATTGGCATCACAAATTTGGATAAGTTTAAACTTCCTACTTGATAATGATGCAGAAATTGTACTTCTGCCCTCTCCTAAACCTAAAATCCCTAATCTTAACATGATATTATTTTTTAAGCGTTATTGTTTACCTCCCTTTGCCCTCTCCTGTGGAGGACAATAAGTCCTCTATTCTATAGGTTTAAAGAACACCCAAACCTCGTTGGGTTTTGTGCCTTCAATTCCTTCCTGATACTTTTTCATAATGGCATTCCATTCATCCACCTTAGGATTGTTTTCGGTGGTTTTTGGATTTAAATCATCCAATTTTTTCCCTTTTGGTATACTGATGATCAGCATCAATTGCCGGTCATTTTTAAAGATGGCTAAACGTTGAAATTCAGCATTACAGAACCCTCTTGAAATTTCGGGCCATTTCTCAAATTGTGTTTTATGATAGCTCAGGTATTCTTTTTGCATTTTTTCATCTTTAACCAAATTGGCCGATAAAATGATGTTATCCCATTCTGCAACGGATTTGTCGCCACAGTTCTTTTCTCTGCTAAAATCATAAAACAGATTATCATACAATTTAATTTCAGTAGCGCTTAAGCGTTTCAAAGTTTGTTTTAAACTCTCCACTTTTAAACCGGAAGTATAAATCACCAATCGATTGTTCCATTTATAAATTGAGCTTGCCAGAAGGTTGTTTTCTTTTGCGAAAGTTTTTATGGCGCTGTTTCCTGGAAGATTATCTGATTTAAAGATCAATTCGAATACGACAGGCTGATCAATAGCTTGATTAATAGTTTTTTTCGAATAGCTTGCTTTTTCCTTTAACAGATATTGAAAAGGTTTTTCTAAGCCCGCATGTTGCTTTATTTTTTCATCCACCTTTGGTCCATTGTTTTCCCACAGGTTATCTGGTCCGTTGGCATTTTGGAGATATTTTTCAGCGGGTGTCCAATTATTTTTGATGGTGAAATAGGATGAACCTTCATCTGTATACAGGTAAAACCAATGATCAGGAAGGTGTGCATATGGTGCTTTATAAATACTGTCGACCACATTTTCGGTAATAGATGATCCAGGCTGAGCAGATAAGGTATAAATCCCTGCTACATCATACATGTGTTTGCCGTAATGGTGGATTTTATTTGCCCTAATGGTGTTATTCTCCATCGCGTTTTTCGTTTTCGTCCAGCCCCAACCCATACTGATACCCGAATAGGAAACCTCACTGATTTCGTTATGGAGGATTTTAATTTCCCGAACATACCCTGCTCCAATACCCACAGCACCCCAATCTTCATTAGTTACATCGGTAATCAGGTTATTTTCAATTGTATTATTGGTCGAAATTTCCCTTTGATCTGTCGGATTATATGGCAAATGCACTTCTGTGGCTTCATCAGAAAAAGTCCCGATTAAAATGGCCGAACCACCAATATCCTTAAATAAGTTTCCTTTGATTTCATTATCAGCAGTTCCTTTTCTGTAATCCAGTCCTGTTGAAGCCAGATGTTCAAATCGGCAAGATTCGAATGAAGTGTTATTTGCGTAACTCACTTCCACAGCAGCGGCGGGACGGCCAACCCAGGCCTGGTTTTCTAAAGTGGGTTTATCTGCTGTGCCAGCTTTTTCCAGTTTATAGGCATCAAGCATATACATACCCGCCTGGTGAGGTACGTGACCTTGTTTTGATGGGCGCAACCAACTGGAATGTTCAAAAGAAATCCCTTTGAAGTTCACAAAAGAAACCGGTTGATCAATTGTACCTTCAATTTTAATAAGGTTCTCTAATGCAGGAGCAATTACTTCAGCCTTTTGCATGTTTTCCGATGCCTTTGGCCAGTAATAAATTTTATGGTTTAGTAAATCTTCAAACCATTCGCCAGGTTCGTTCAAAAACTGGATCGCATTGCTGAGGTAAAAAGCAGAATTTCCGGTTTTCTCCGAAATCCATGGCGCTGGCCAGGGATGCTCAGATTGGATCCTGCTTTCGGGCTGCATAAAAGAAAGTTCTGCACTATTGCCAGTCACTTTAACAGATTTTACGCGGAGATTTGCAATGGCCCACCACTGGTGGATGAGCATTTCCATCCCTTTAATATTCGCTAAACTGATGTTTTTTTGGAGTGGAATGGTACAAGTCTGCTTTTTGCTATCCCAGGATAAAATCCTTCCCATTTCTTCACCGTTGTAATTTTTTGCACGGATAGCTTTGGTTCCGTTTACCCAAAGCTGTCTGAACTGGAGATCACTGCCATCAAAATTGGGAATATCAGTAACCCAAACCTTCCCAATAGATTCTTTTGGCAGACCGGCAATAAAATGGCTGAGTTTTTTCCAGCCATTTATTTGAACACCTCCACTCAAAATAACCTTTTCAGCAGGCGCTGAAATAATTTCCGTCGGACTATCTTTTGTACCAGAATCTTCAGGACGAAGAACAACAGGTTCGTTTAATGGATAAAAACCTTTGCCCATGATAATCCGGATTCCATTCTTAATCGAGACATCATTTAAACGCCGCAATTCACGGGCTTTTCTAATGGCCGAATGCAATGTTGCCAAAGGCTTTTCTTTCGTACCTAAATTACGATCAGTACCATTTACGGACACATAAATATCTATTGCGCTTGATTTCAGGCACAGTAACGATAACAGAATTACCAGACTATAAAACGGTTTAAACTGTTTGGTTCGTGAAGACGCGAACCAAGGCACAAGACTTTTTTTATCATTTGCGATTTGCATCTTTTTTATTCTGGATATTTCCATATTCCCTTATTGAGATTGCTTCGTACCCCGAAATGACAACGCATGGTTTTGAAAAACTGATTTCAGGTAAGCGGTATTGGCGCTGAAATTATATTTTACATTTGTCGGCTGTTTTGCATCCCGGCTTCTTTCTACCACCAGCCATCCCTTCCAGCCCATGTCGTCTAGGGTTTCTTTTACCTTATTCAGATCGATCTTTGGATCATTTTGTAACCAAACACCATCTTCATTTGTAGCGTGAATTTGAACAATATTTTTCTTGCCTAAAATCCTGAGTTCCTGATGCAAATCCCGCCCATTTTTTATGGCGTTGGAGAAATTGAAATAACTTTTAACATGTATAGAACCCACCTCCTTTAATAACTGTAATTCGCCTTTTGCATCTAATGCACTTTCAATTCCGATGGTGATGCCATCTTTGGATGCCATTTTGCCTGCCACCTTTAATCTTTCTACAATTGGTTCACGCAATTCTGGATTTTTAACCAAATTGCCTTGAATACCTAATGGAAGAAATATTACTTTAATATTCATGGCTTTGGCGGTATCTAAAGCATCCTGAATCATTTTCTGATAAGTTGGTCGCTTGGCGAATGATTGTGCATAAAATCCGGTCATCGCCAAAGAACAGATCTCAAGATTTAATTCTTTTGCCTTATCCAGATACTCCTGTCTGATTTTTGGATCGGCGAGTTTATTGTCAAATGTCTCCCGATCGCCCAAACCACCCATATCAATTTCCAATCCATCGGCACCAATTTCTTTTGCCATTGGCAAAGCACTTATTTTTTGACGTTTCAGGATCATTAAATCGATTACGGCGATCTTATACCTATTCTTTTTATTTTCAACCGCAAAAAGCAATTGATCGGGAATCATTAAAACACCTGTTAATAAAGCCACATTGCTAATAAAAGATCTTCTATTTTGATGCTCCATATCTGTTATTTGATCGAGGTTAACGGAAATAATTTCTCTAAATTTTCAAAACCCATTACGGCATTTTTAGGTAATTTTTCACCTTTGTCGCCAAAAACATATAGGGCATTTTCCTTTTCGATGGTTACTTTGCTTTCATCATATTTACTGGTTTTACCTTTAACTGCAGCCGCGTTTAATTTGAAGTTTTTGATTAAAAAATCGTACAATGCAATGCGTTTATTAATACCAAAATCATGTTTTTCATCAGGAAGATGAACGTTTTCCACTTTATCCTTCACGCCATAATAACCATACATTTTTTGCAGGTATGGAAAATCATGTTCGGGTGTATTTGCTGTCCAATCGCTGCCATCTGAAACTAATAACTGGGGACGGGGTGCGGCCATTGCGGCTAATTCTACGTTATCAGTTCCGCCGCCACACTGATGAACAGGCATTCCACTTTCGCATGGGCAGCCACCATAAAAATAAGACGACATGGCCACTACAGGGGCACTCAGTTTAATCCTGTCATCCATAGCCGTCATTAAAATAGAATGGCTTCCCGCTCCGGAACCACCGCTGATTCCAATTCTGGTGGTATCTGTTTCTTTTAATGATGAGAAGTAATCTAAAATTCTGATTCCGCCCAAAGTTTGAATGGTTTGCGACAGGCTTTTACGGTGATCTTCGTATTTAAACTGCAACATCGATTCACCCCAGGCAAACAGATCGTAGCTGAAAGCCATAGCACCCATCTTGGCAATCATGGCGCAACGAATCTGACAATCGGGTCTGTAGCGTTGTTTTTCCCAGTGCCCATCGGGACTAAGTACAACAGGGATTTTTCCTTTAGAATGAAGTGGTTTGTATAATGAACCATTAATCCATACGCCGGGTAGAATCTCCAGCGCAATGTTTTCTACAGAATAGCCGTCGTAAATTCTCTTCGCAGTTACAATCGGTTTTGAGTCGGGTTTTGCAGGTAATGGCGATAACAATAAAGCCTTGTACAATTCAGGTTTTATTTCTGCCTTACGTTTTTCCAAACTCATCTTATCGTGATATTTTGTGGCCAAACTATCCAGATAGGCCCATCCATCCTGAACTTCCCATCGGTAATATTCGTATTCTTTTAATTTGTAAACACCAGGCTTTTCTTTGTTTACTTTCATATCCAAAGGGGTAAGTACATTCGCGAGCGTCTCATCAACGTTTGCACGAAAACGCCACTCCGCATAGTTTACCCATTTGTCTTTTACCTGTGGCTCCGAATATTTGATCTGAACTTTAAAACGGGTTTGAATCTCTTTTAAGACCTCAACTAATGGTTTTTTATAGAGGTTATCGGTATTTTGGTTTTGGGCGGAGAGATTTGTAACTGAAAATAAACTTAATAAAATAGCAAAAAGTAATTTAAATCCTCCCCCAACCCCCTCCAGAGGGGGACAATTTCTGCTATCAAAGATTTCGGTACCCGAAATAACATATCTATTTGCATTGCTCATCTTAACCCTCCTCATTTTTGGTTTCTGTAATCACGGGAGCGGTATAACCTTTTATTTTAGGCCAGGTGCCGTTTACAATTTTCTTCAATTTCAATTTTGACGGATCAACTACTACATGTTTAATTTTCTCTCTTCTCCAGGTATAAATGAAGTGTAACATCCCATCAGAAGTTTGAATAACAGCAGGATAAGAATATTGACTGATCGGTGAATCTTCTAAAATTAAGGCCGCAAACCATTCTTTTCCATCTTTGGAAATGGAGACATTTAACGGGGTACGGGGTCCTTTTGCTAAATCGCCTGGGGGTAAAACATGATTGTACACCAATACCTGGCGACCATCTTTCATCGTTACCGCATCGGTTCCGGAGTTGTTATTTGGTAATGAAGTTTTGGTTAAGGCCGACCAGGTTTCTCCGTTATCATTAGACCAGGATTCTACAATCGCACGGTTAGCTGTTCTGGCCAAGATCTGCAGTTTGCCATTTCCATATTGTAAAATGCTTGGCTGAATAGCTTTGATCCCGTTTTCAGGAAGTGGGCCAATTGTTCTCCAGGTTTTGCCGTTGTCTTTGGTTACTTCGAAATGAATTTTCCAACCATCGCCTTCTCTGCTCGAGGGTGCAAAAAGATTTCCATTGCTTAATAAAACGGGTTTATTTTTTACCGGGCCGATAGCACCATCAGGTAATTTAATGGCCTCAGACCAGTTTTTGCCACCATCCTTTGAAGTTCTCATCATTCCCCACCATTCTGAGGGTTTTGGCCCGATTTTGTAAAACAACTGCAAGTCTCCACCCGGAACCTGATATAAGACCGGATTCCACGTGGGCAATCTTTTGCCATCAGGCTGGATACCATTGGCTACCGAAAAGGGCGCCAGCCATTTACCATCCACAAAACGGCTGATATAAATTTCTACATCTGGATTACGCTCCTTAGTCCCACCAAAAAATGAGGCCACTAAACCTGTTGGCGTTTCTGCTATGGTAGCAGAGTGGCAGGATGGGAATGGTGCTTTGTCATACAAAAACTCCTGTTTGATCACACCTTTTTGCCATTTTTCGACCTGGGCCTGAGCAGCTGCTACCATGAAAACAAGTCCTATTGTGAAGTATATTTTTCTTTTTAACATCTTATTTTTGATTACCGTCATTGCGAAGCTGATTTTTCTTCACTGAAGCAATCTATCCTATCAAGAAAGATTGCTTCGTCGTTCCTCCTCGCAACGACGATGTTATTTTACTGTTTCGCCTTAACCGCCTTTTCTTCTTTTATCTTTTTGGTATAAGCACTGTAAAGTGCTCTCCAGCTGCGTCCGTTATTATTGAGCATTTGTTCCGATTTTGTTTTGTAAATTTCGAAGATGGCTGAAATCTGTTTCATGTTTTTATAATCTATCGCCTGTTCTCTCGCTTGTTTTAAAAAAGCTAAAATTTTCGCTTCCTCATCAGCGGTTAAATCAGGAACGATGGCTTTATAACCTTTCATCGTGAATTCAACTTTTCCAATAGTGTATTTATCCAAAATGCTTTCCACCTCCGTTGCTGTTAAATTCTTTTTCAATTCATCCATAAGCGATTGATGAACCGTTGACGGCATGGCGGAATCGGCAATAATCTGTTTATCTAAATCACTTAATTTATTGCCTGTAACCGGGTTTATTCCATCAGGAACACTTGATGAAGGATGCTCGTTATGCCAATCCCTTACCGTTGTTAAATGCACCGCAATCGCATGTTCAACAGCTGATTTTTTAGCTGCATCAGTTAAATTTAAAGCTGAAGTCCATTCTTTAACCTTAGTCAGGATTTCTTCTGGTACAACAACATCTTTCGTTTGACTGAACGCGTTTACCGAGGTAATCAGTAAGGTGATCAAAATCAATGGGTTTAAAAACTTTCTCATAATTGTATTTATTTATGCGTCATTGCCAAAAGGATTGCTTCATACCTCGCAAAGACGGCCAGTTATATTATTTCTTCTCCACCACAAAAGCGTAATCACCAGAACCAAGCTCATACACTGCCCTGTTATGCTCCATTTTTATAAACTTTAAGTCCTTTATAGACTTAATTTTTTCTGAAACTTCATTTTTGTTGTTTGCCGGAATATAAACCCATGCCGTTGTGTTTGGCGGAATGGTAACGTTCCAGTTAAACTGATTTCCTGTTCGCTTATAACTACTTTTGATTAACCCATAAGCCGAATTGTAGCTGGCATTAACTGAGTTTAAACCAGTAATTATCTCCGGTTTCATCAGTATCTTTTTAAAGGCAGCAGTTTCTGATTTAATACCGGCCAGATTTTCATAATACCAGATAAGCAGATCGCCGAGCATCATCACATGGTTCTGCGAATTCATTTTTGGATCTGCCGTATTTCCATTCCACAATTCCCAGATGGTGGTTGCACCCTGATCAACCATATAGCCCCAGCTCGGATAGGTTTTCTGTGTGGCCACGGTATAAGCCAGGTCTGGTCGGCCGTTATCGTTTAAACAGCGCATCAGCCATTGAATACCCACCAAACCATTACTTAAATGGCCTTTATTGGTTACTTCGACCGTGTAGGTTATATTCTTAAACACCTGATCTACCTTGTTCTGCGGAACCATTCCAAAATAAAGTGGAATGATATTATCAGTTAACGCATTTGTAGCGTAATAGCCTTTTTCGTTGTAGTATTTCTGGTTAAAAGCCTCTTTTATTTTATTTCCCAATTGCTCATATGCTTCAACATCTTCGTTGTTGCCGCTTACCTTAGCAAATTGCATCATCAATTGAGTGAAATGATAATAATAAGCCGTTGAGATTAACTCAGATGGATATTTCTTGTCTGCACTTTTTCCTCTTCCAAACTCGATGGTAATCGGTGGCATACACCAATCGCCATAACTGTCTTTAGTCAGGATGTAATCTTTCATGTAACGATCCTGCATGTAGGCCAGCCATTTTTTCATTGACGGATAATTATCACGAACGGCAGAAACATCACCAGTTTGTTTGTATAACATTTCGGTAACCAAAAGCATCGCTCCAGGCCAGGTCATGTTGTCGCTATAGTAACGCCAGAAAGCTGGAGCAACATCCGGAATGGCGCCATCCTCTTTCTGCGAATTTCTGATATCCTGTAACCATTTGGCATAAAAACGGCCGTTATCAAAAAGAAAGCTTTCTCCATAAGCCACAGCGCCCCTATCGCCCAGCCAAGGCATGCGTTCGTTGCGTTGCGGGCAATCAACCGGAATCCCCTTATAACTACCGGCAATTCCCCACCAGGCATTTTTGAAGATCTGATTGGTCAAAGCATCCGAGGTTTCGAACATTCCGACCGTTTTAATGTTATCGTAGATCATTTTGCCAACAAAATCATTTGCCGATGGCTGGTAAGTATATCCCGAAAGTTCTACGTATCTAAATCCACGATAAGCAAAAGTAGGCTCCCAGGTTTCCGGTTCGCCTCCTTTTAATGTGTACAAATCGGTGCATTTTGCATTACGAAGATTAGCCGTAAAAAGTTCTCCATTATCTTGTAGCGACTCTGCAAAACGCATTTTGATTTGTTTTCCCTTTACCCCTCTTACCTTAATCTGCAACCAGCCCACCATATTCTGACCCATATCCAAAATATACCGCCCTCCCGAAAGCTTAGTAATGGAAACAGGTTTTATTGTATTCATCACCCGCATGTTTTCATTCATTTGGGCTTCAATGGTTCCTGTTGGTTCCTGTACAAATTCGGCTTTTGCCCACTTACTATCGTCAAAGCCTATTTTATTCCAGCCAGTTGCTTCTTTGGTAGCATCGTATTCTTCACCGTCATATTCGTTATTGGTTCTGATTGGTCCATCAGCTGTGCCTTTCCAGCTGTCGTCAGTGTCAATGTTTGCTGTTGTTCCATCGGTATAAACGATATTGATGTTCATCAGCATTTTCGGAAAACCAAATGTTTTGATTTTATAAGGCTTTTCATTTTGGCGCATGGGAAAGAAACGACCGTTTCCAAGTATCGTACCGATGGCATTTTTACCATTCTGAATATAACTGCTTACATCGTAAGTGTTATACTTTACATTTTTGGTGTAATCAGTCGCTGATGGAGATAAAACATCATTGCCCACCTTTTTACCGTTGATAAACAGTTCGTATAAACCTAAACCCACAATAGATGCCGTTGCGGATTTAATTTCTTTCATACTTTGAAACTCTTTTCTGAAATACCTTGCAGACAAGCGTGAATCGGTTTTAATGTTATCCCATGGGAATGCCTTGTCGAAACCAATCCAGCCTTTTGGCCAGTCTTTGTAATATAGCAAACCCATTGAGAAATAGTTGTTTGCAGACCATTCGCTTTCACCTGCGCTCGTCCACACTTTAACCTTCCAATATACTTTATCCCTGCTTTTAAGCCCTTTTCCATTGTAAGTTAAATGAATAGATGCTGGTGAATTTACTTTTCCTGAATCCCATAAATCGCCATCATTTGCTTTTAACTTTTCTTCAGATGAAGCCACTAAGACCTGATAAGCGGTTTGCATAACATTACGCGCTTTGGAAATGGTATGCCAGGCAAACCTTGGTTTTTGAACATCGATTCCCAATGGATTTTCGAGCATCTCGCAGGTGGTATGCTGCAAAACGATTTGCCCCACCACTTTTGAAAACGGCAGTAAGCAAACGCAGATGATCAATATATAGGTTTTAATGTTCATTACGCTTCGCGGTTGATTACACGGATCTATTGATTTTACTGATCTTTTATATTGTTTAATAATACTTTTCTTCTTCACTTCGTGGTACCTTCCCGCAATGACGATGTACTTATTGAAAAATCAAAATACAAGGTCATATTCAGTGCCCTGGCCGGATCTTTATCAAAATCGTAATAAATATTTTTCATTCCCATTGGTCCGGTTGTTTCGGGTTTTTGTGTTTTTGTGCCAATAGCCGAAATTGCATTCATAAATGAAATATCACCATTAGGGAATGTCGGGCTCATGTTATCGTATTCAGTATCCTTCGATTTCTTAGGTGTAAATAACCTTAAGAAAACATCTTCTTTATCCGTTATCACTTTAAACGATTGTTGTTTTCCGATAAACTCGCACCAATACATGTTCGAATAATAACCTTTAAATTCAGGATATTGCCAGGGAGCCTCGCCAGTTGCCGAATTGTTGTAATCCTTTTTCCAGATGCCAAACTGGGTGCCTTTCATCCTGTTTTTCCAAACACGATATGGACCGTTTCCCTTATATTCAACCGCTTTGATCGCTGTTTCGGGATAAGAAAAGTTCAAACCCACGAATGTGGTAAAGTAATCCGATGGAAAATATTTCACTTCCATTTTTAACCAGCCGGATGGATAAATGGTCCATTGCAAAGTATTCCAACTTTCTTTTTTATCAAATTTGGATGAAATCACCAAATTTTCACCGTCCACCCTTTTGGTGAAGTTTTTAAAGTTATTTACACCCTCCTGCAAAACCGGTCCGTTTGAAAATGGAATTACACCATTTGCATTTTTCACTTGTTGCAGCAAACCAGTCGTTTTATCGAAAGTTAAATCAATGCCATTGGCAGAAACCTGATAAACTTTTGAATCTTCTTTTAAACTCACTTTAGTAGAACCTGTTTTTACAACGATTTTTGTTGCATCATCCGCTGGCAGTGCAATCGGAAAACTCCAGGTGAACAGCTCCTTACCATCTGGTGCATTTACCGTTAAGTATAAGGCATCAAAACTTCGCCAATCCGCCGGAAGATTAACCTGCAGCTTTCCTTTTTCAAAAGGCTTGATATCTGGTGCATCCGTTTTTCCGGTTTTAAATTCGTCATCTTTACCAGCTTTTAGTTTTTTGAGTTTCCAGCTGAAAGTACATTGGTTAAGGTTCGTAAAAGCATAACGGTTTTCTATGGTAAACGAACCATCAAAGCCAGCGGTCATTTCTCTTTTTTCTACAAAAACCGGACTCCAAACCTCCTTAACAGTATAAAAACTGCCTTCTTTTTCCTGGTATGGGCCAACAATTCCGTCCGGACCATGATTACCATCGGTATCTAATTCGCCGTTCTTATCGGTACGCACTATGCCCTGATCGGCAAAATCCCAAAGAAAACCACCTGCCGAAAGCGGATTGTTCCACATGGCATTCCAGTAATCTTCTATCCCTGCACCATGACCGCCATCCCACATGCCATGTAGAAATTCGGTAGGCATTAAAATGTTGTGTCCGTGATCGTAATTGCCAATTCCGTAATTAAACTCACGGTAATGCGTGGTTTCGAACCCGTTAAAAACTTCCCATGGATGAATTAAAGGCCGTTTTTGAATATCTTCTTCAGCGAAAAGGTGATCTAATTGGCGGTTGTGTCCACCTTCGTTTCCATTGGCCCAAAATATAATAGATGGATGGTTTTCATCATTCAACATCATTTCCTTCATCAATTTTGTTCCTGTTGGGGTATCGTAAGTGCCATGCCAGCTTGCCAGTTCATCCATCACAAACATCCCAAGCGAATCGCAGACATCCAGAAAATGTCCGTCTGGTGGATAATGCGACATGCGAACGGCATTCATATTCATTTCTTTCATCAACAGTACATCGGCAATACTGATTTTTTTGCTTGTTGTTCTGCCCGATGATGGATAAAAAGAGTGCCGGTTTACACCTTTAAATTTCATTTTTACGCCATTGATGTAAACACCATCACGTTCTTTTACCTCTACCGTTCTAAAACCTACTTTTTTAGCAACCTGATGGATTTCCTTTCCGTTTTTGATCAGTGTAAAAGTAGCGGTATAAAGGTTTGGAAACTCTGAAGACCATAATGCCGGATTCAGAAACTGATGATTCAGCTGTACATTTTTGATTCCTTTTTTAATACTGGTGGTAAACTGATCCAAACGCTTTCCATCTTTAGCAAAAAGCTTAACTTCCATTTTATCCGCATCGCCTGTGTAAGAAAGTTGAGCGTTTAAATTACCATCAGCTTTGGCATCAATCTGGATTCGATCGATATGCGTTTGAGGTAATGATTCCAGGTAAACAGGTCTGAAAATCCCTCCGAAAATCCAGAAATCGGCTTTACGTTCGGCTTCATTAACGGATTGATTTGCAGAATGCTTGGATACCTTTACTTCAAGTAAATTATCGCCATCAAGCTTAATCAATTTTGAGATGTCATATCGAAATACGTAAAAAGAGCCCTGATGTGTTTCACCAGCAGATTTTCCATTAATTTTCACTTCGGTATCAGTCATTGATCCTTCGAAAACAATATTGATTTTTTGGCCTTTCCAATTGGCAGGAATCTTGAAACTATATTTATAAAGTCCTTGTTCTTTGCCTTTATTTTCCTCTTTATTAAAACCGTAATTATATTTCCCAAAACCTTGTAATTCCCAGTTTGATGGCACCGGAATCTTGGTCCATTTGCCAGAATTGGCACCAGCTGTACAGAAAAAATCCCAATTCACCGTATCGTCATTTCCTGTTCCCGATAGGTATAGTTTTTCAATTTGCTGTGCCTTTAATGAGCAAAACGTGGTTATTAAACACAAGAAGAGTATAAATCTGCGCTTCATTAATTGGTTTTAAAAGTTTTAGTTAAGGGATTATCAGTACGGAAAGGCAAAGCAGGTAAGCCATTGCTATAAAAATTTCCAGACGGATTCTCTGTCCAGTTATAGCGCACAGCCACAGGTTCTGCAATTTCTTTTGCCGAAACCATCACGTTTCCATCTTTAACTAGAGCCCCGGCATTGATGAACTTTCCATCTTTTCCGGCAATGGTAAAGCCTGTAATTGGATTTGAAGAGGAAGATTTTAAATAATCAAAATCCAACAGTACCTTTCCTTCTTTAAAAGAGGCCATTTTGTAAATAGGGCCCGAAAAATCTATGTTTTGACTGTAGGTTTTTGCCAATGCCCAAAGCGCCAATCTTCTTCCTACCTCCCATTTGTATGTGGGGTGCAGGTCTTCGTTCGAATCTGTTAAATCATTAGTCGAAACCATTCCGGTATTGGGTAAACGTAGTATCTGGCTTTGTGCTTCCCAAAGTTCGGGCTCTGTATTTTCATCAACAGGTACCTTTCCTTTGGTTTTTGAATAATTAAAAGGGGCAATCTGTACGTAATAAAATGGAAGAGTATTTTCTTTCCAGGCCTTTCTCCAGCTATTGATTAACACCTTCATTTTATAGGCATAACTGATTTTCTCATTCAAAAAACAATTGGTTTCGCCCTGGTACCAAAGAAAACCACGGATTTTAAATTGGGTAAGCGGTTCGATCATGGTGGGATAAAATTTACCAGGATCATTACTTACCTTTTGGTTTTTGAAATAATCCTCATGTTCAAACGCATTTTCTGAAATCCACGGCTCAATGGCACTGCCTGGAATGGCTGAGGAGATCATTCCGACAGGTACACCCAGTTTCTCCTGAACTTCTTTTGCAAAGAAATAACCTACAGCAGAAAAAGCACGTAAGGCCGAATCCTGAGCTATAGCCCAGCTTTTATGAATCGAATCGGGTTTGATCAGGGTTTTTCGGTTAACCAGGAAGATCCTGATCTGATCATTTTTTGCTTTTGCCACCTCATCCGACGGGAAACCTAATTTTTCGTTTTTAGGTCTCGGAATTTTAGCCAGTTTACGCATGGCATATTCCATGTTGGATTGACCTGAACAGACCCAAACCTCACCGACTAAAATATTGGTGAGTTCAATTTTATTCGAGCCAGTGATAGTCATTGTTTGAGCTTTCGCCGATATTTTTAAAGGCGTTAAAACTACAAGCCAGTTTCCATTTTTGTCGGTAATGGTTGCCTTTTTCTGACCAGCAAATGCCACTTCTACCTTTTCGCCAACTGAACCAAAACCCCAAATATTGATGGGTTTATCCCTTTGCAATACCATATTGCTCGATAAGATTTGAGGCAAAAGGATTTTTGCATTGGCCGTAAGGGAGAAAAGTGAAAGTAATGTCGTTATCGCCGTCATTGCGAGGAGGAACGACGAAGCAATCATTCTAGCCTTTTGAAAAGATTGTTTCGCTTCGATGAAAAATCGAAAGCTTGTAATGACGGTATATTTTAAAAATTCAACCATCCTAAAATCCCTCCGTTTTTAAATATTTTATCAAATAAACCGCTTCCTTTTTTTCTGATTCTCCAGCATTTTTTAGATCATAAGTTTGATCTGCAGGTGTATCTACATCAGGAAAACGACGCACATCCCCGGTGCGGAAAACAATTCTGGAAACATCCGCAACAGGCTGAAAGGCTAAACTCGTTAATACCTCTTTTCCATTTACCGTGATGGTATAAAACCGGGTAAAAGCATCCAGTTTTAGTTTAATATCATAATTTTTTCCAGCCTCGTATTTCATAAAATTTTTGTAACGGGCACCCGCCTTTGCGCTTAATGTTCCTGCGGTATCAAAAGTTAAGCGAACTGTGGCTGTTCCCTTTGCATCCTGTAATTCAATTTCCAATAAGCCAAAGTCATTTTGTTTCGGCGTAACAGAAAAGGAGGTGATCACTTTTTTTTCTGCAGGAAATAATCTTTCGGCTTTAGCGTAATCAAAAGGATCTTTGTCTTTTAAAACCAAAGTACCATTTTCAACTTTAACAGGCGCCCATAACGGACTATATATGTTCCACATTTCGAGTGGTTTATCAGCTGATGTTTTACCAAAATCATCATTTACCTGCTGTGTGGCTTTATCATTCACAGGTACTGGCACTGAAGAAACCCATATGTCTTCCTTATTCATGCTGTAGGTAACCCATAATTTCCCATCTGCAGGCTTTCCATTTCCTTCTTCAATCCCCCGAACATATTGCGGGCCGTACGATTTGTAATTCCCTCCATAACGCATGGGTGTAATTTCTCCGTTTACCAATAGCAGGTTTGTGTAATCAAGTCCGTTTTTACTGGTTGAAATGGCTAATGGCCAGCGGTACTCTGAAGGATTATAGACGGTTGCATAATTCCCATCGGAAGTCTTTTGTCCCCATATTTTGGCATTACTATTTACAAAACCCGGTGCGCGGGAAGCATTTTCAGGCCAACTTTTGCCGTTATCATTGCTGATTGCGGTTAAGGCATTTTTCCATAAACCCACTACTCTTCCATCAGGCAAGTGATAATAACTGAAGGCTTTATATTGTTTTTGTAAAGTGATTAAAGGATCTTTTCTATCGGCTTCTTCATTCCATTGTTGTGTCATTAATTTATTTGCCAACAGCTCATTACAGGCCTCAATGAAAGTTTTACTTTTACTTTTGGTGTAAAATGGATATTTAGTGTTTTTCTCTGAGTAGCCTGGATTATAGTGAATAAAATAAATCGGACCGTATTTTCCATCTGCCTGAATTTCCCTTACCGCCCTGCCAATACCATGACCATCGTTGGGATCGTCTTTTGCATCAAAACTGATGGCGTAAAAACCTAAAACCAGGAACACGTTTTTTGTTGAAACATAAAACCCCATGCGTTGATGCATTACGGCATCCAGATCCTTCGCAACATCGGTTCTGCCCTCTTTTGTGGTTCCATCTGGAATTCTATACCTTGGAAATACAACTTCTGGTTTGGTCCAGCTGTAACCATCTTTAGATAATTGTATTAAGGTTTGTCCAGGCGGGATACTCTCTCCAACCTGATCACTCAAATATTCGATATAAAATTTGTTGTTCCAATATGCCAGCATCGGTGCATGGTTGTAGGTCCAGCCAAAGTTTTCGGCCAATTCCGGATGTTCCCTGTTTGCCCTGAAAGTCTGGATACTATGCACACCCATCACTGGCGAAAGCTGCCCATGATGGTAATCTGCATTAACCAGGGTTTTGCCCGTATAACGTACGGTATCTTGCGCCTGCGAAGCTTGTAGCCCAAATGCTAGTGTTAGGTTTAAACAAAGTATTTTAAATGTATTCATGTTTTCTAGTTCATTACGTCATTGCGAGTTTCCGATCTTTCAATTGCCTCACACTTTCGCTCATTCCCTTGCGCAAGTTCGCAATGACGAGTCATTTATTATTTTAATAAATGCTCAATTACTTTCCTCTTCACTTTTATAATCGTTCCGTGTTTATGCCCTTCAGGGATTGAAACTTCGGGAGTGACATCTTTAAATGTTTTAAAATCATCTGTTTTATAGGCCGAATAAGTCTTTTGTCCGTAAGCATCAAAATAAATCAACCAATCCTTTCCTACCTTTACAACCGTTGGCCCTTCTGTTAATTTAGCACTAAAAGGCACCGAAATATTTTCATAAGGGCCTAAAGCATCTTTAGCAAAAGCTACCTTTAAGTTCCTGTTCGGACGGGTATTGTCTTTCAAAACCAATGCATAATCCTTGCTTGCCCGTTTCACAATCACCGCATCAATCACGCTGAAACCTGGATCTAAAAACAATTTTGATTTCGAGAAAGTCACAAAGTCTTTTGTGGTAATGCTGTACATGCGGTGATTATTTTCTTCTTCTTCTACTCCTTTAGCAAATCGGAATGGAATAGTTGAAGCCCAGATAATTACATATTCATTTTTTTCATTATCATAGAAAATTTCAGGTGCCCAAACGTTTACTGTCTTGGGTTCGCTTTCCATGACAGGTAGAAACTTTTGTTCGCTCCAGTTGATCAGATCTTTGGAACTGGCATAGCCGAAACCCTTATCGCCTTTCCAGCTGCAAGTCCATACCAAATGAAAGGTTCCATCCGGGCCTTGAACAATAGATGGGTCGCGCAACACTTTTAGTGTGCCAACGGCTGGTTTCAGGAAAGTTTTATTCATATCCGTCCAGTGGTAAGCATCATAGCTGTATAAAAGCCTTAAACCTTCATTCGCTGGTTCGTGGAATGAGGTAAACAGATAAGCTTGCTTTGAGCAAGAAATTAATCCGCACAACAACAGGCCAATAATGGCTAAGCGAAATGATGATATGGACTTTGTTCTAAACACTATTTTCTTTAATTATTCTTCTGTAGTAATTGTCGGTCTGAGCGTAGTCGAAGACCTATTATATAATTTGCTAGAAAGATTGTCTTTCGACTACGCTCAGAATGACATCTTTTTAACTCTTGCGATAGATTTCTCCAATCCGTTGCACTCTAGTCGAAATGACGATTTTTGTGCAGGCTTAACGCCATGCGCCTTTCGCTCATCGCTTCTACTATACCTCTTCCAATACTAATACCCAATCGTTACCATTTACAGGCTCACCAGGTGGATTAAATTCTTTAACTCCTTTATTTTCAAATTCACCAATCGGCGTAATTTTCCCTGTTCTCGGATCAAACCAGGACGCTTTTACCTCATCACCATCTATTTTACCCATTTGTACGCTGAAATTTCTGCCTGTATAGGTATAAAGCAATGCAAATTCTTCACCTCTTGTGGCCAGGATGCGCTCGTATTTTTCTCCGATTTGACCAGCAACTAATGTTTGATCAGGTACCCGGTCGAAATAAGAATGAGAAAGCATTAAATCCCTGAGGTATTGCATTTGCCTGGCACCGGGCGCATTTAAAGCCGTTATCCATTGGTCTCGAGGACCATAAGCCGGCTTTAAATCTGTTTTTTTATACATCTGCATTACTGAATTATGGCCGTAGGTGTAGCCAAATGCTCCCGCAAAAACCGACCAATAGCCATATCTTCTCACATCGCTATCTGTCCAACGGGGTTGTGTGGTATCGTGCAAACCTTGGGGAATATCTTCATAGGAAGGTTCTCCATCTATAGTTGGCTTGGTTGGTTTCAGTTTATAATCGGCCTCGATGTATTTCCAGTTATCCTCTCCGTAATGTAATTGCTCATTTTTAGAAGTGTCCTGATCGTAACGGCGATGCCCTGACTGGACCATATCAAAATCACACCATTTTGCATTTTGAAACCATTGCGAAGAAGCTGTTCTTCCCCTTGGATGGAATGTAATTAAATGATTGGGATCGTTTGCCCTTAAGGTTTCACCAATGGTGTTCCAAACGGCTGCACCCTCGCTGCCCTTGATATCGCCACCATTTAACCAGATGACATTCCACTTTTCTTTATAACGTTTTGCCAGAAACTCAGCATATGTTTTTGCCTGCTGTTTATTTACTTTCTTAGCTTTAACATTAGTGCCCCAAACCGGAACTAAAGCCATGTAGAGGCCTTTTTCGGCTGCTCTGTCGATAATATACTCTACATGGTCCCAATAATCATATGCCAAAGAATCTTTTGGATTGCTTCCTGGTGTAATCATTGGTTTGGAAGCATCCGCATGAACAAGTGAGGAATCGAGGTAGACATTTCTCGAAGGAACATCGTGTAACAACATCACCTGGATGACATTAAATCCTTTTTGCTTACGGTCTTCGAGATAGGTATTCGCCTCTTCTCTAGTTAATCTGCCGAACAATAACCAGCCCGTATCGCCCAGCCAAAAGAAAGGTTTGCCATCTCCAGTAGTCAAATATCTTCCATTTTCTGAAACCAGGAGACTTTTATCTCCAAAATGTGGCCTTTTTTTACAGCCAAAAGCCAAACAAGAAAGCACAACAAATAGAAATATTTTAGATTTAGCGTTCATATTTAAATTTTATTGATGATGATGACCTCGTCTCCCGATCCCACTTTATCCAGCTTGGCAATAACGCCACCATTTATTTTTTCTTCTTTAATTGCTTTACCAGTTTTGGTGTTCAATACTTTAATAATAAATTTCCCTGCTGATTTACTTAAATCAAGGTTTATAGCAGCTGATGAAGCATTATATAAGATGTAAGCCTTGCCTTGATTCTCCAAACCGTATTGTTTTGCCGTTTTTCCGGCAGGAAGGAATGGTTTCATTGAAGAAGAAGCTGTTAGTACCGAAGGCTCCATTCCATCAACATTAGAAAGCGATCCTCCAGCCATTAAAATAGCCCATCCGAAACTATCAAAACTATCGCCTGAATAGATCACGGCCTTTTCAGGAAATTTGTTTTTGTATTCAGCAACGGCATGGTATACTTCTTCGAAAGAAGTTTTTTTAGGTTTCAACAAACGTGCATGCTGACGTGGTGCTAAACTTAAACCTCCCTGTGGGGCATAAGCGGTTCCATCGGCCTGGTAATGCCAATACCTGATATCGATCAGATCTACAACGTTGGCACGACTTGGATCAGCTAAAATGGCATCCTGAACATCTTTGGTTACACTTAAACCAATGATTGGATGTTTACCGGTTTCTTTCTCCCATTCTTTAATGGTATCGATCCAGAATTGTACAAAGTGTAACGGACCTGTAAATTCCGCGCCGATCAACTGGATTACTCCGGTGTTACCTTTGAAATTCTCCAGACATTTTCTGATATACGCTTTATGGATGGCCCTGCGGTGTTCATTGCTGATATCGTAAAACTGCTCGGCCATAAAGATGCGTTTGTCGCCAGCATATGGCACAGGTTCCGGGAAACCCGTGTTGTTGATATTGTTGGCGGTACGCCATGGAAAATCGGCATAATGCGCTCCAGCCTCAATAATATTGTGCTGAAAATAATTCTCGTGGATTAAAACCAGGCCTTTTTGATCAGCTAAATCCGCAAACTGTTTTAGCCTGTCCCAGTACCAAAGGTTATATTTGGTAATATCGTATTTGCTCAGGCCATCCCAGGCTTTATCCTGTCCGCTACGGGCAAATGGCAGTTCGTAAAAAGGCGCCCAAACCTCGCCATCCATTCTGCGGATGCGTTCATGATCATCTCTTCTCCTGTCGTACCACAAACCATAATTGTGATCAAGCACCTTAACTTGACCATTTTTCATCGCATCTGTAATCGAATCTAAATCGTCGGTAAGGCCATTTCCCGAACGGCCTGGAACAAATCGGGTGATATGAAATTTAGTGTTCTTTAATGCAAACGGACGGGCGCTGCCGCTCCACCAAGGTACATCCTGACGATCACCGAGCACGATTTCACTGCCCCGAACCAACCAACCATTTTTGACACCCATAATGCCGGCAACTGCAGGTTGGCTCTCTTTATCTAAACCGATTTTATCAATGCTTTTTGCCTGATTGGCATCTGTAGGGATTTTATTTCTATCTGAAGCCTCATCAATATATTCTGAAACGGTTAATGCAGGCTTGTATGCCAATTTTGTTAATTTCTGAGCCACATCAACTGGTGGGCTGCTTGACGCTTCGGTTTCTACCGGAAGAACGAAATTTCTGGTTTCAGCTTCATTACCTATCCGATCCTTTAACTGTGCGTAATATAAACTGCGGGGCTGAATCTGTTCGTTTGACAAGTCCCAATAGCCATTTCCGGCAAATTGCGACCAGGTTCCGAAAGCCCAGTTTTGCGCAGTTGGCGGCTGAAAATTATCAACCCTGGCTGCACTACACTGCCAAAATACACTATTTGCAGCACTCCAGCCTGCACCTTGTCCGTCCTGACCGCGGTTTAAATAGCTTAATGCTTGTCCATCAACATTTACAATATCAAAAAGCACACCTGATGCCCAGCTATCAATCGCACCACTAAAACTAAAAGGCAAATAAGATTGACATTGTAAAAATACATTTGGTCCGGGTGCACAAAAGCCAACGGCGAAATCGTGGTAGCCATATTCAGAATATAACCTTTGGAAAAGCGTTTGCTGTCCAGTAGTTAAAAAGGTAAATCGACGCTCCCCACCAATTTCAGAAACAGGTGCAAGCGATTTGCAATCTTCGACGGTAATTCTTTTTGCGGTTTCGAGTACATTAACGGCAGAACCTGCGAAATGTTCAAAAACCACCTGACGGACCCACGCATCTTGTAAATTCTCCAAACAGATGGCTGTCCAGCGGTGGTATTCGTCTTTATTATTTTCTTTATGGTAATCGGATTCTATTTTTAAGTTTTCAACGCCTGATTGAGCAATTCTTCCATCCCATTTGTATTTTGAAACGGTTGCACCACCAAATTTAGCATCTAAAGCAGTTGTAATTGGCGCATTAAAAGAGATCGTATTTCCATTGATTGCAGTGATTCTTCTGTCCCAATGAACATCTCTTGTACCTGGTTTCCAGCCCAAAGCACTTTCTCCACCACCAAATTCTACAGTTTTCAGGGTTTCGATCCATTCTTTAGTTGAAGGCCGATGGATTAAAATCTGGTCACCAACCTTAAACCCACTGGTATTCGATAGGGTAATTTTATCCGCATTAACAGGCACATAATTATCCGTAACCGCTATTGCCTGTTCTTCTTCCCTGTTCTTTTTACCTAAAATTCTGATTACCCCGATACGATCTAAACCTGTTGCAAAAATTTTCGTGCCATTTTCGCCCATGCCACTTCCACGAAGTACAATACCAGAAGCTGATAACCTTAATGTTCCGGCGACTTCATAAGTCCCCTTTTCCAATAGAACCGCGCCACGTAAACCATCTTTTCCAATGGGTAGTTTAGCTACATAATTAATAGCAGATTGAATGCGTAAGGTGGCATCACCCTCTGAAACAGGAACAACTACTTTTACTGTCGCATTTGGAATAGCTCTCTCTCCTGCCATATAACCCGCATACGAAAAATCAGGAATGCGGTTTCCATCTGCATCTGGGGTATAAGCCATTTTGCCATCCTTCCCTTTAAATATTGGTTTTGGTGGCTCAACTGGCTTTGTTTTTTGGGCAAAAGAAAAGTTAGTCACTAAAAGTGCCATTACCGAAATCGGTATGATTTTCAGTCGCATGGCTTTTAATATGTGGTTAGTTTTTGGCATT
>Ga0163161_10000322_pt1 | contig 40930 bp, 40 predicted proteins | sample S45metaG_FD_129847 | JGI IMG/M metagenome (GOLD analysis project Ga0163161, IMG submission 129847) | Switchgrass rhizosphere microbial communities from Kellogg Biological Station, Michigan, USA - S4-5 metaG | ecosystem: Host-associated > Plants > Roots > Rhizosphere > Soil | place: USA... | reverse complement strand
TACTGTAACCGATGCCAACAATTGTTCTACAACAGTTGAGGTAACGATCAATGAACCGGATGCATTAAGTGCAGCTGCTTCAAATCTGGTTGATGCAAAATGTAAAGGAGACGATAACGGATCGGTTACCATCACGCCAAGTGGAGGAACTGCGCCTTATAACATAACTCCTGCTCAAACTGGGCTTACATCAGGAGTACATATTTTTACTGTAACCGATGCCAACAATTGTTCTACAACGGTTGAGGTAACGATCAATGAACCGGATGCATTAAGCGCAGCTGCTTCAAATCAGGTTGACGCAAAATGTAAAGGAGACAATAACGGATCGGTTACCATCACGCCAAGTGGAGGAACCGCGCCTTATGACATAACTCCGGATCAAACTGGACTTACAGCGGGAGTGCATACTTTTACTGTAACCGATGCCAACAATTGTTCTACAACAGTTGAGGTAACGATCAATGAACCGGATGCATTAAGTGCAGCTGCTTCAAATCAGGTTGACGCAAAATGTAAAGGAGACAATAACGGATCGGTTACCATCACTCCAAGTGGAGGAACCGCGCCTTATGACATTACTCCCGCTCAAACTGGGCTTACAGCAGGAGTACATACTTTTACCATAACCGATGCTAACAATTGTAAAACAACGGTTCCTGTTACAATCAGTGAACCTGTTGCATTAGAGGTTCAAGTAACAGGGACTATCATGCCTGAATTCTGTAGTGGAGATAAAAATGGAGCTTTTACTCTTGAAATTTCAGGTGGAAGTAAACCTTACAGTTATAGTTTAAATAAACAAAACGGAACTTTTATTGAAGGTACCTCTGATCAATCTTTATTTGATTTTACAGATCTTACCGGAGGCAAATATATTGTTTATATTAAAGATGCTATAGGCTGTAGTTCTCAATTAGAAGTTGTTATACCAGCAGGAATCGTAATCAACCCTGTTGTGGAGGTTACTTATTCTTGTATCAACAATTCGGCAGAAAATTCAGTTGTTATAAGCGTTGATTCTAGTAATACAAATCCTGTAGATCTGGATTATTCTCTTGATGGAGCCGCTTTTCAATCGGACAATGTTTTTATAAACGTAGCGCCAGGAAACCATATCGTTACCGCAAGGCATACAAATGGTTGCGAACAATCAACAAGCTCATTTGTTGTTAATCAAATTGATCCGCTGTCCTTAACCTTAGCTGATGGCGAACTAAACGAAATTGTTGCTACCACCACTGGCGGTATTAGAGGATATGAATACACATTTGAAGGACAGTCTTACAGTTCAACGAACAAATTTATCATTTATAAATCAGGAACTTATACCGTTACTGTAACAGATAAAAAAGGATGTACAGCTACTGTATCAAAATACTTTGAATATATCGATGTCTGCATTCCAAATTACTTTACACCAAATGGTGATGGTATTAGCGACGAGTGGGGTCCTGATTGTACCATAAATTACAAAAATCTAACCTATACCATCTTTGATCGATACGGCCGCATAATTGGCAAATATAAATTAGGCCAAAAATGGGACGGAAAATACAATGGTGTAGAGTTGACATCTGGTGACTATTGGTACGTATTAAAACTTAATGATCCTAAAGACAACAGAGAATTTGTTGGACATTTCACTCTTTACAGATAAACTCTAAAGAGATAATTATGACATTTAAAATATATAATCTCATGAAAAAAATTATCATATCATTTCTACTCTTAGCTGTAACTTCAGGTTACAGCCAAGAGTTAAATTTGCCCGTTTTTACACAATATTTAGCAGATAATCCTTTTGTTATTTCCCCTACTTATGCCGGTATTGGAGACAACTTAAGAATACGAGCAAATGGTTTAACCCAATGGGTTGGCATTAAAGACGCACCCAACAACCAATCTCTTTACGCTGATTTTAGAATCTTTGATCGCTCAGGGGTAGGAATTTCTCTTTATAATGACAGTAATGGAAACACAAGCCAAACCGGTGCTAAAGTTTCTTTTGCTCACCATCTGATATTAGATTATTATTCAAAACAATATTTATCATTTGGAATCTCATACAATATCAATAATTTTAAAATTGATATCAATAAATTTAACTCTGCAACTGGTATGCCAAGTTCATCAGATCCTGGAATTACTAATAATAGATCTATATCTAATAGTAATTTTGATGTGGGGCTTTTATACCGAAACAAAGATTTTTATTTAAGCTTAAATGTCGGCAATATTTTAAACAAGAATATTGATAAATTTTATGGAATAGAACCTAATTTACTTCGAAATTATCAAGTATACACAGGTTACGTTTTCAAAGGAGCTGAAAACGATAGAGTCGAATTTGAGCCTTCTGTTTATTTCCAGCAATTTGCAAGTGACAAGCGTTCAAGTACTGACCTTAATTTTAAATATCGTCAATATAATAAATATGAGGATTATTTCTGGGTAGGCGCTTCGTATCGTTTCCTAAACGATCAGTTTTTAGAGCCTTTAATGATTGGTCCAATGGCTGGATTTAAAAAATCTAATTTTTACTTTGGGTACTCCTATCAGGCATCATTAAATCAGATTGGAGCCTATAACTCAGGAACTCATGTTGTTACTATTGGGCTTGATTTTCTTAGAGGAATCAGTAATTGTCCTTGTACACAAAGTCCAATCCGTCATTAAATAAAAAATTTTTATGTTTCCTTTACTGTAATAATTTTCACGGGACAAGCCTTTGCTGCTAATTCAAAACTTTCAACAATAGCATGATTTGGAGATTTTAAAGTAAAAAAACCCTTTGCATTTACGGAATGAATCAAAACCGATTTTCCATCTTTTTTAGACATTTGAAAATGCACCGGATCCATTTCTACACAGTAGTTACAGCCGATGCATTTGTCTCTTTGTAAAGTTATAATAACCATTATACCTCAACAATTTTATATAGTTTATCTGACATTCTTATTCTGAAGGGTAATTTAAAGGTGCAGTCGTCACCTTTTGTTGCTTTTTCAGAAACCATATCATTAACAAACATTTCATCGATTATCATTTCTTGGGCACCAGTACTAGGACCCGTTACCAAAATTCTATCTCCAATTTTGATATCGTAAGCTTCGATTTTAAATTGTCCAACTTCTGCTTTAGGGAAATAATGCGTTCCCTTACCAACATAAACTTTCTTTTGTGTTGCAGCAGAACCCGGAATATCACTCCACTCCCCTAATTCCTGACCAAGATAATACCCAGACCAAAAACCACGATTGTAAACTGTATTCAAAGCTTCCATCCAAACAGTAACTTTTTCTTTCGAAAATGAACTTTCATAATAAGCATCAATAGCTTCCCGATATGTTTTTATTACTGTTGCCACATATTCCGGTGCACGGCCGCGACCTTCGATTTTCAATACCTGAATTCCAGAATCAATTACCTGATCCAGAAAATCAATCGTACATAAATCTTTAGGTGACATCATATATTCATTATCCAATTCGATTTCAAAACCCGTTTCCTGATCGATAACCGTATATTTTTTACGACAATTTTGTTTGCAGGCACCACGATTTGCAGATGAATTATGTGAATGTAAACTCAAATAACATTTCCCTGAAACTGCCATACACAAAGCACCATGTCCAAAAATTTCGATTTCTACTAAATTTCCATTTGGGCCTTTTATTTGTTCTTTTTCAATTTGATCTGTAATATTTTTTACCTGGCGTAAACTTAGTTCCCGACTCAAAACCATAGTATCAGCAAATAAACTGTAGAATTTTATGGTTTCAATATTCGTTACATTTAACTGAGTTGAAATATGCACCTCCATACCAATTGCTCTTGCCATTGCAATTACAGCTTGATCAGAGGCTATTACTGCAGTAATATTAGCTTCTTTAGCTTTGTTCAACAACGTCTTTACAACAGATAAATCGTGATCGTAAATAATTGTGTTTAAAGTCAGGTAACTACGAACATACTTAGCCTCACATCGATTGGCGATTTCCTGTAAATCGTCCATAGTGAAATTAACTGTCGAACGTGCACGCATGTTAAGTTGTTCTACACCAAAATAGATAGAATCTGCACCATTATCAAGAGCAGCCTGAAGTGACTCAAAACTCCCGGCAGGAGCCATAAGTTCAATTTTATTATTTGTTGTCATTTTTATTTGTATTGACTCCTAACGGTCGAAACCATTGGTAATGTTGTTTTTGAATTGTATTATCTAATCATATCGTCACCCAAGGTTTCAATCTTGGGATACGCAACGTTAAGGATTTTGGTTTACTTCCAACATTTGAAACCGTTGACAATTATTGTGGTATTCTGTATAAATTCAGTTTCTAATACAGCCCAAGATTGAAACCTTGGGAAACTTGGAGAATATTCTTAATCATTGATCATTCCCCAACCGATGCAATTTTACAAATTCGTCAAATTCCTCTTGTCCATTTTTCTTAAGGTGATGTTGCTTTTGATTTTTTATATAATTATAAACAACCGCTAATTGAGACTCACTAACAGAGAAAGACGCATAGCCTGTTTGCCAGGCAAATTTTTCAAGGATAAGTTCTTCTCTATTCATAAAATGAGAAGAACTTCCTTTTATTTGCTTTATTAAGTCTGAGATAGATTTTTGTGGATTTTGCAAAAATAAAACATGCACATGATCAGGCATTGCATTAATAATTCTAACGGGGACATCCTAGTTCATTTAGTTCCTCTCGAATACAATCATACAATTGCTTCTCAATTGCATAATCAATTAATTCCTGACGATTTTTGGTTTCCCAAATTGTATGAATCCATAATTTGGTAAAGGAATGTGACATATGTAAATTAGCATAAAATTTCCGCTAATTTACGATTTTATACAACTTATCTGACAAACGAATACGAAACGGAACTTCAAAAGTAACTTTATCTCCAATTTTTGCTGTAGTAGTTTCAGCTCCGTCGACAACCATTTTATCTAAAATTAATTCCTGATTACCTGTAGTTGGTCCCGAAATTAAGATTTTATCACCAATGGTTAACTCTTGGTTTTCGATAGTAAATTGCCCAACTTGTGCTTTCACATAATAATGTTCCGCTTTTCCAAGAAGTACTTTTTTTACTTTTATTTTTTGGCGAATATCCGCAGGTTTTTCGGAAGTAGCTAAAGCAGTATTTGGCAAGTCACCTGAGTGTTTGAATTTTAAATTTTCAGATTTTCCTTTTCTAAAAACTTTATTTCCAACTTGTTTTCCCGTTCTCAAACGAACTTGGTCAACTAAAGGCATGTGAACAATTTCAAGACATTCTGTAGAACAACAGTTTTCCATTGCTGTTTTACATTCATCACATTGAATAAATAATAAATGGCAACCATCATTTTCGCAGTTTGTGTGATTGTCGCAAGGTTTTCCACATTGGTGACATTGAGAGATAATATCATCCGTGATTCTTTCACCAAGACGATTATCAAACACAAAGTTTTTTCCAATGAATTTACTTTCTAAACCTTCTGCTTCAATTTGTTTAGCATAATTGATAATTCCGCCTTCTAATTGATAAACATTTTTGAAACCCTGGTGTTTAAAATATGCACTTGCTTTCTCACAACGAATTCCTCCGGTGCAATACATAACAAGGTTTTTATCTTCTTTGTGATTTTGAAGCTGATCATTAATTATTGGCAAACTTTCTCTAAAAGTTTCAACATCCGGAGTAATTGCACCTTTAAAATGTCCTACTTCACTTTCGTAATGATTTCTAAAATCAACTACAATAGTATTTGGATCATCAAGAATTTCGTTGAATTCCTTGGCTTTCAAGTGAACGCCTATGTTGGTAACATCAAAAGTTTCGTCGTTAAGACCGTCGGCAACGATTTTGTCACGAACTTTAATGGTTAATTTTAAAAATGAATGGTCATCATGTTCTACAGCTTCATTCAATCGTATGCCTTTCATGAAATCATAAACTTCAAGAGTTGCTCTAAAAACCTCCAGATTTTCTTCAGGAATACTCATTTGAGCATTTATTCCTTCGGTGGCAACATAAATTCGGCCTAAAGCATCGAGCTTATTCCAGGCTAAAAATAAATCATCACGAAATTTTTTGGGATCTTGAATTTTGGCATACGCATAGAAAGACAACGTTAGTCGTTGTTTACCGGCATCATCGATCATGATGGCTCTTTCTTCTGCGCTTAAAGTGTTGTACAGTTGCATGCTATAAACTAATTTAAGTTGAGAAATAAATATGTTGTGAATTCTATTTTCCTAGTGAATTCGGGCGCAAAGGTAAGCCTTTATATTCAATTTTAAAATAGACAAAAGTTAAACTCTGTTAATTATGTAAGAAAATGAATCTAAATATAACTTTATCTCTCACAAATTCACAAGAATGGTTAAAACTGAACCTACACCACTTAAAACAACAATAAAACCTTACAAAATCAAAAAACAATACCTGTTTAACAGACTGTTACAAAAATTCAGTATATTTATGTTAACTAATTTTAACATTTATGCTTATGAATGCTTTAAAACTACCAAAATTCCTCCTTCCCCTTATCTTAGTTTTGACAACTTTTATTTCCTGCAAAAAAGAACAAAAGCAAGCACCTCCACCCATACAGGCGCCTTTTGTTGTGGTTAAAACTGAAGATGTCCCTATCTATAAAGACTTTGCGGGACAGACTTTTGGAGATTTAGACATTGAGTTAATCGCCCGAGTAGACGGAATATTGACCGGAGTGTATTTTAAAGAAGGTCAAAAAGTCAAAAAAGGACAACTACTTTATACCATTGATCCATTGGAATATGAAACGAAGGTCGAGCAAGCCCGCGGACAAGTTGCTGTAGCTCAAAGTAGTCTCGTAAATGCTAATGAAGAATTAAAAAGAATTCGGCCGCTTGCCGATATGAATGCTGTGAGTAAAAGAGAATTAGATGCTGCTGTTGCAAAAGACAAAGCTGCAAGATCTAATTATGCCAGCATGCAGGCGAGTTTAAAAAATCAGGAAATCGAAAGAAGTTATTGCAATATAAAATCACCAATAGATGGCGTCATCGGACTTTCGAATGCAAGATTAGGAGATTATATCACCAAAATAGGCAATGCTTCAAGATTAAACATGGTTTCGAAACTCGAAAAAGTACGCGTACAATTTACAGTGAGTGAATCTGATTTTCTAAAATACCAGAAAAGCACTAAACAAGGTGAAAAAATTACAGATCTTCAATTAATATTATCCGACGGAAGTATTCATCCTCAAAAAGGGACTCTTAATTTTTCTGATACTAAGATAGACCCCACAACCGGGACCGTAACAATTGAAGCACAATTTCCAAATCCTGACGGGACTTTACGCTCAGGACAATTTGGAAAAGTTCGCGTTCTTATCCGTACAGCAAAAAATGCAATCGTAATTCCCCAAAAAGCTGTTACTGAAATTCAGGGACTTTTTCAAGTTTCTATAATTGACGATAAAAACACGATTCAAAACCGAATGGTAGAAGTGGGTCAGAAAACGGGTGTTGACTGGATTATTACAAAAGGATTAAAACCTAATGAAAAAGTAGCCATAATTGGGAATCAGTTTATTCAGCCCGGATCAACTGTCGCTCCCGTTCCTTATGTAGCCGATAAAAAACAGATTGCATCATCTCAAAACGACTAAATTATGGATAATTTTTTTGTAAGAAGACCGATAGTCGCCATCGTGCTATCTGTATTTATCGTTATTATTGGAGGACTTTCTATACTTGGAACTCCTATTGCGCAATATCCCGAAATTGCTCCGCCTCTTGTACAAGTTTCAACCAGTTATAGAGGTGCAAACGCCTTAAATGTAGAACAAGCTGTTGCTACACCAATCGAACAAAAGGTAAACGGGGTTGAAAACATGCTCTACATGCAATCGACCAATACCGGTGACGGAAGTATGACACTTAATATTACATTTGATATGGGAACTGATTTGGATATTGCCACAATGCTTACCCAAAACAGAGTAAACGAAGCCACTAATAAACTCCCAAACGATGTTAAAACTACGGGGGTTACGACCAAAAAGTCACTTTCGATGCCTTTAGTGATTTTGTCTTTGTATTCTCCCAACAAAACATTCGATAATAACTTCCTGACCAATTATGCCAACATCAATATTGTCGATGCATTGGCCCGTATTAAAGGAGTTGGAGAAGTTACGCTCTATGGAGGAAGTAATTATGCAATGCGAATTTGGGTCAAGCCCGATATCATGTCCAAGTACAACTTGACAGTTCCCGATATTATTCAGGCGATTAAAGAGCAAAATGCAATTTCGCCCGGAGGAAAATTTGGAGCACCACCCGCAACAGACAACAACGAGTTTACGTATAATGTAACCCTAAAAGATCGCCTCGTAAATCCAGAAGATTTTGAAAACATCATTCTAAAATCAAACATCAACAACCAACAAGTTCGTTTGAAAGATGTTGGAACCGTTACTTTAGGAACAGAAAGTTATGCTTCAGTTGCACGACTAAACGGAAGTCCTGCAGGAACCATCGGGATTAAACAAATGCCAGGTTCTAATGCTTTGGAAGTTGCTGATAATGTCAAAAAAACGATTGCACAATTAAGCAAACGTTTCCCTCAGGATTTAAAATATAGTGTTTCATTAGATACCACTTTAGCTATTTCTGAAGGAATTAATGAAATCATGCACACACTATTCGAAGCGATTATACTGGTAATTATAGTAGTTTTTATCTTTTTGCAAAACTGGCGTGCAACGCTTATTCCGTTAGTAACCGTTCCCGTTTCTTTAATTGGAGTTTTCATGCTTTTCCCATTGCTGGGCTTTTCGGTAAACGTACTTTCACTTTTAGGATTAGTACTTGCCATTGGTATTGTGGTCGATGATGCCATTGTCGTCGTCGAGGCCGTAATGCATCATATCGAGCAAGGCATGTCACCAAAAGAAGCCACAAACCAAGCTATGAAAGAAGTTTCAGGACCTGTAATTGCCATCGCTATTGTACTAACCGCTGTATTTATTCCGGTTGCCTTAACGCCCGGAATTACAGGACGACTCTATCAACAATTTGCCATTACGATCGCCATCTCGGTAATATTCTCCGCTTTAAGCGCCTTAACTTTAAGTCCCGCTTTATGTTCGTTGTTATTGAAACCGAATCAGGAAGCAAAAGGCTGGCTCGGGAAATTCTTTGCCGCTTTTAATCGAAAATTCTCCGCCTTTACAGATAAATACACTGGTTTCTCAGGTTATTTAATCAAGAAAATGGCAAGAAGTTTTATTTTCATCGGAATTCTGATTGGAGCTATTATTCTCTTGGGAGGAAAAATTCCGGGTGGATTCGTTCCCGAAGAAGATCAAGGTTATATGTTTGTGAATATTGAATTGCCCGGCGCTTCGTCATTAGAACGAACCAATAAAGTCATCCAGAAAATAGAACATATTTTAGCTAAAAATGATGGAGTTGAATATTATACTTCTGTTGCCGGATTTAGTTTGATTAAAAACTCGGTGGCAACCAATAACGGCTTTTTCTTTGTTGCTTTGAAAGAATGGAAAGAACGCAAACAAGATGTTTTTCAGATTCTAAAGGAAGTAAACGGAAAAGTAGTTTTTGGGATTCCCGAAGCTACCGTCTTTGCTTTTGGTCCTCCGCCAATTACCGGAATTGGTAACGCCGCCGGATTCTCGATGATGCTTCAGGACAAAGAAGGAAACACCCCTCAGTATCTTTTCGAAAACGCACAGCGATTTATGGCCGAAGCCAAAAAGCGACCCGAAATAGGAACCATCCGAACGACCTTTAATCCTAATGTGCCACAAATTAGTTTAGATATTGATCGGGAAAAAGTCACCGAACTCGGGCTTTCGCTTGCCGATGTCAATCTCGCTGTTGGTGCCAGTTTGGGAGGTCAATACATTAATGAGTTTAACAAATTTGGGCGTCAATACATTGTATTACTTCAGGCAGATCCGAGTTTTACGGTAAATCCTGAAGACATTAATAAGATTTTTGTTCGAAGTAAAAGCAACAAAATGATTCCGATTTCGAGTATTGCCACTATTCGAAAAGAAAGTGGTCCGGAATTTACGACCCGATTCAATTTGTATCGCGCTGCCGAAATTGGAGGAACACCCGCTCCCGGATTTACTTCGGCGCAAGCCATGAATGCTTTACAGGAAACTGCCGAAAAAACTTTACCGGCAGCAATGAGCTACGAATGGGCAAATATGAGCTATCAGGAAAAACAAGCCGAAGGAAAAGGAAACACAGTATTCTTAATGGCTTTGCTTTTTGTGTTCTTAATTCTTGCTGCACAATATGAAAGCTGGAAACTTCCCTTTAGTGTACTACTAGGAACGCCTTTTGCCGTTTTTGGTGCTTTCTTAGGACTATACATCTGTCGATTCTTTAGTCCGGATTATGTCAACAATGTCTTCGCGCAAATTGGGCTTGTAATGCTTATTGGTCTGGCCGCCAAAAATGCCATTCTGATTGTAGAATTTGCCAAAGAACAATATGAAAAAGGAATGCCGGTTAAAGAAGCCGCTTTATACGCTGCCAAACTTCGTTTCCGCCCTATTTTAATGACTGCTTTTGCTTTTATCCTCGGAGTTGTACCGCTTTTAACCGCAAGCGGAGCCGGAGCACAAGCCAGAAAGGTTATGGGATTAACCGTTTTTAGCGGTATGCTGGTCGCCACCATTTTAGGAGTATGTTTGATTCCGGTGTTATTTGTGTTTATTGAAACTTTTGGAAAAAAACCTTCAGAAGAAATTGATGAAACTAAAAAAGAGGAACCATGAAAAATCTAAAATTAGTCTTAGCAGTACTTTTGATAGCCATTTTTCCTTTTGGATGTATGGTTGGACCAAAATACGTGCAGCCAGAACAGCCTAAACCGGAAAGTTTTCTGCATGGAGATCATACTACTGACACAACAAATACAGTACGAACCATAAAGTGGTCAACGATATTTAATGATCCTGTTTTAATTGGATTAATCGAAAAAGGACTTCAAAACAACTTCGATTTAAAGATCGCCATTGCGCGATTAGAGCAAGCACGTGCTAATCTTGGAATTGCTAAAGCCGATTTATATCCTGCATTTCAATATTCTGGACAAGTAAATAGTGCTGAAACGTTTGCACAGCCAAATTCTGCATTTGCAAATATGTCATGGGAATTAGACTTTTGGGGAAAATACCGCCATCAGAATAAAGCGCTTCAAAACGAACTTTTAGCAACAGATGAAGCCCGAAAAGTGGTGCTTTCAAACATTGTCAGTAATATTGCCACTTCGTATTTTGAATTGCGAGATTTTGACAATCAATTAGAAATCACCATTCATACTTTAGAAACCAGACAAAAGGCATACGACATTATAAACGAACGTTTTAAAAGTGGTTATGTAGCCGAATTGGATAAAGTTCAAATCGAACAGCAAGTTGCCATTGCCGAGGCTAATATTCCGGCTATTAAAAGGCAAATTACTGCACTCGAAAATTCGATTTCTATTTTAATCGGACAAGTTCCGCAACCTATTGAAAGAGGAAAAACCAATAGCGAATTATTGATTCTAACGACTTTTCCAACCTCAGTTCCGTCAGCTTTGCTTGAAAATCGACCTGATGTAAAAGCCACTGAGCTTTTGTACCGATCAGCAAACGAAAGAATTGGTGTTGCTCAAGCCATGCGTTATCCATCTTTTAATATTGCAGCGCTTGCCGGTTTTACAAGTATTATGGTAGCAGATTTATTTAACGATGCTTCTTATTTGCAAAACGTTGGTGCCGGAGTAACGGGTCCAATTTTCAATTTCGGAAAAAACAAACGTCGTGTCGACGTCAATCGTCAAATCGCCGAAGAGCGCAAACTAAACTTCCAAAAAACTTATTTAACAGCAATTTCTGAAGTAGAAAATTCACTTCAAAATGTTGCGATGTATAAAGAAGAATGGATAGCCAGAAACAAACAAGTTGTAGCTGCTCAAACCAATTATGATTTATCAAACGCCAGATATTATAATGGTTACGTTTCGTATCTGGAAGTTCTTGATGCACAAAGATCTTTGTTTGAAGCGCAACTTAGCCTTTCTCAATTAACTCAAAAACAATTAACCTCAATGATCCAATTGTATAAAGCGCTTGGCGGAGGGTGGAATTAGTCTTTTTTGAGGTTCAAAGATTCAGAGTTACAAAGGTTCAAAGGCTTTAATAACAAACTAAAGTAAAAACAAAAAAGCACTATTTTCATAGTGCTTTTTTAATCTTTGTACCTTTGTACCTTTGCTTCTTTGAACTTAATTAGCAGAATTCATTAAACGCATCTTGCAAGTTCTCAGCAATTAGTTCCGCTGGGCGACCTTCGATATGGTGACGCTCTAACATGTGAACCAATTCTCCGTTTTTGAACAAAGCCATAGATGGCGATGATGGAGGAAAAGGAAACATGTGTTGTCTTGCAGCATCAACAGCTTCTTTGTCAACACCTGCAAAAACAGTGATTAAGTGATCTGGCTTTTTAGCTCCTTCTAAACTCATTTTCGCTCCCGGACGTGCATTTCTTGCAGCACAACCACAAACAGAGTTTACAACAACTAAAGTGGTACCTTCGGCTTTGATAGCATTCTCTACAGCTTCAGCACTATGTAAATCTTGAAAACCTGCAGCAGTAAGTTCTGCTTGCATTGGTTTTACCATTTCTTCTGGATACATATTTTTATTTTTTAAATTTTACTTTCGAACTGCAAAGTTACAAAGTTTACTCGCAACTACTTAATTTGAAGTATAAAGTTTTATTATAGTACCATAAAAGGTTTTAAATAGAACATAATAGTCTAAAATTTGTCCTTTTACTATTTTAATAAATAGAATTCTCAATAATTAAAGCGCTTGTTTTATTCTTCTATCCGGAAATTGATAATTGTATTGTTTCAAATGGTTTTTTCTTCCTATCAATTTGTGCCTAGTTGCTGAAACTGTTGACTTACTTTGTTCCGGAATTTCGATTGTCGAAAGGTAACTGCTCAAATATTTTTTAAGTATTTGAATATTATCAACTTCAATAGAATAGATCGTTTTCTTTCCGATGTTTTCAATATTTACCAAATTTGCTTTTTTTAACTCCAGTAAATGCTTTGATATAGTTGATTGTGCCAATGGAATTAACTCGACAATTTCACCACAAGTTCTATTGTTTCTTTTCCACAACAGCGTCATAATCTGAATTCGCGTTGGATGCCCGAGGGCTTTGCAAATTTTTCCTATTGCTTTCGTTTCTATATCAAAATTCAAGTATTTTGTAACTCCCATAATTTTGCTCATTAATTCATTATCGTAAATCGACGATTACACTAGATTTACATTGTTTTCAATCGGCAAATCTAGATATTAAATGACTTTTCAATCACCTCTAGAAGTTCTTAAAACAAAAATATAAGACATTTTTATACTGATAAATCATGGTTTTCAAGGTATCAACTATTTTTTACGATAAAAAAATCCTGCTCTCCAATTAAAAATGAAAACAGGATAATATTTAAAAGTTTCTATAAAGGCAAATTCAATTATTATTTACCAATCTTAATTTGATAAGGATACGTTTCATAAATCGTGTTATCTTCATTAATAGAAAATCCTTTTGCGGCATCTTCTCTCGCTGCACCAACCAAATCTCTGACTTCTTCCTTTGGTTTTCCTTGTTTCAGCCAGCAAAATGCTTTGTAATATTTCGCATCCGAAAATTCAGGATATATTTTAATTGCCTTATCGAAAATCGCAATTGCTTCATTCCACTTTTTTAATTCATATTTTGCAATTCCCTGATAAAAATAAGCGGTTGGATGTTCTAATTGTTGTCTGTTTTTGTAGATATCATTGACATAATCGTCAAAAAGCTTTTCTGCTTTTTCATATTCATTCAGTTGTAAATAACAAAGTCCCATATAGAAACTATAGGAATGGTCCATTTCATAACTGTTGCCATAAAGTTTTATGCATTCTTCAAAATCTTTAATGGCCTCTTTATAAGTATGTGCAAAAATGCATTTTATGAAAGCACGATAAGGGAGCCAACGCTCTTTGTTATAAAAAACAGCTTTGTCTAAATATTCCATACCAACTTCATATTTTTTACATTTGAAATAAGGCATTGCTTTTTGTTGCCATAAATAAGCAACGGTGCTGTCTTTTTTTAAACCTTGATCCAGGCAATTTTGCCATTCGGTCATTTCAAGAACATAACTATGCTTTTCTGCACAGTTGGTTAAAAATTCTTCCACAATTGCGTCATGCACTTTGTTAGTTGATACTTGTGCAAAAGAGAAAAGGGTGAAAAAGAGACTAATTCCTAATATAATATTTTTCAAAGATTATTGTTTTTCGTTAAATTTATTTGAAAGAAAAATCACTCTAAATAACGCTTTTAAAAACGGGATTTTAGGGCACTTTAAAATAACTTTAACATCTTCCTGCAAAGTAGTTTCTTCATCCAAAAACTTAAAAATTAGAACAGGATTTCCTTTTTTAAACAAAGAAGAGAAAATAGTACTTCCCAATTCATTATGACAGTACAAAATATCCAAAAGCAGTAAATCATAAAACCAAAATCTGCTTTTCTGATAAAAAGAAGACATTTTAAAAGTATCTTTCTGAAGAAATTCTACTAACTCAGAAGATTTTTTATCCGAATTTCTAAACGTAAATCCTGTACTTGCTTTTGTCCATCCCCCGGCAGTTCCAATATTCAACACTCTTTTTGTGTTTTTCTTCCAGAAAGGATAAGATGTCATTGGGATACTTCCCTGCTCCTTTTCCAGAATTTCAAAATTCTTTGTTCCGAGTTGCTTCAAATAAAGCTGAATCTCATTTTCGTATTCCTCTTTTGAAAGAAGGCTTTCAGAAAACAAAGTATATTCAACCAAAGCTTCGGTTTTAGAAATTGGCAAAACATACATAAAACGAGTATTCCCTTTTTGTTCTACCGAAAAATCCATGAAAGTAGCCTCTTCCGGATTGAAGACTTCATTTTCTGTTTTCACAAACCAACCCACAAAATGTTGTTGCAAAACCGGATATTTAGACTGATTTAAAGCAAAAGCTTTGGTATAAATGCTATTGAATAAATAATCACAAGTATATCTGTTCTCTTCGGTTCCAACAAAAACGTGTGTTTCGAGTTCGTTGATATCTGTTACTTTTTCATTTAAAAAAGTAATATTAGAATGTTTTGAAAACGCTTCAAAAACAAAATTATAAAAGTCTAAACCTCGAATTTGGCTGTATTGATAAGGTTTCAACGCCAAATCACGTTTAAAATCTTTATTGGCAAATAAAGCTAAATCCCATTTTTTGGAAATAATAGAATTCCAGATTGTTTCCTCTTCGGCCCAAAAACACCATGTTCTGTCGTTAATTTTCTTTGCATCCTGATCTAAAAGTAAAATTGTCTTATCTTTAAATTTTCCAGACAATACCATTTTATAAACAGTCATCAAAGCAGATAAACCTGTTCCGGTAAAAATGTAGTTGAAGTGTTTTATTTGCGAAGAAGTCATTTTCAAAAATAAGAAATTTTATTCTTTCAATTTTTCTAAAAGCACTTTAAAATCTTTCGGATTGAGATAATTGTTGTACTGCAGAATGATTTCGTTTTTCTCATTCAAAACACATAAAACAGGATAAACAATTTGGTTATTCATCGTTCCTAATTGCAAAGCCAATTCATGAATGCCGACATTATTTCCTGATGGCTGGTATTTAAAAACCTGATTATTAAACGATATATTTCGTTTTTCTTCGGCATTAAAATCAATAAAATAAAAATTGGAGTTCAGACTCTCGATAATGTCTTGATTTTTGAAAGTTGTGTTTTTCATTCTTTGGCAAAACTGACACCAATCAGTATGAATAAAAACGACAATTTTCTTCTTTTGAAGTTGCTGCAAACTATCAATCGCCTCAAAAGTTCTGCTCTGTAGTTGACAGAAACCTGTTGAAGTAATTCCAAGAAAGAAGATAATTAATGCTAGCTTTTTCATTTGTTTTTATTTTTTAACCACTCCCGATAGCTATCGGGATTCACAGATTAAAAGGATTATTTTAAAAGATGGTTTGCCACGAATTTCACTAATTTACACAAATTAAATTCGAGACAATTCGTGAAATTCGTGGCGAAAAAATCTTTTTAATCTGCATCATACAATTTTACCTCAAAGTATATCGCAATCCAAAAAACCCACGGATTGTTTGGTTTTGTCCGTAAACATAAGTCGTGTCAAAAGTCAAACCATACGGATTATCCAGTGTATCTACTATTTGTCCTTTTGGAACTACTTTACCGTGAATACCAACTGCGGTTCCATCTGAAGTCTGCACATTTTTATCAAAAGGATCATTGGTTCTCGAAATCAAAAACGGATTATTCTGCTTTGGTGTAAAGTTGAGTAAATTTTTGATTCCGCCATAAAGTTCAAAATTCTTCCAGCCCGTAAAAGTAAATTGAATATTCTGAATGCTATACCAAGGCGATTTCGGACTTCTTGGATCGTATTCGCTTAGCAAAGGCAGATTCATTGGGCTGTAAACATTTCCTGTATAATCAAGTAATAAATTCCAAGGCTCTATTTTATACGAAACGCTCCAGGTTGCCGTGAAATTCTCTGTTAAAAATGGTCTTTCCGAAACTCCGTTTTCTACATTTTTGTTATCTAAAATCGTCGCTCCCAAAATCATTTTTAATCCTGTTGGAAAATTGACATCAATGTTCGTGCTGATTCCCTGACTTATTGCATATCCATTAATGTTGTCGTAGATAATCTTGTTTGGATCCGTTTCATAATCAGAGATGATTTTATTACTGAATCGAGTATAAAAAGCAGTAGTTTCAATCCCGATAAAAGTTCCGTTTCCAAAATTTATTTTCTGGATATAATTCAGATTTGCATTTATTGATTGTTCCGGTTTCAGATTGCTTTTCAGCACAACGTCTCTAGAACCGGTAAGCGCAGCATGATCTTCGGTAAATAAATTCACCACACGAAAACCTGTTCCTGCATTGAATCTAAAAATAGTGTTATCACTTTTCTTCCATCGATAAGCAACTCTTGGCGTATAAATAGAACCGTGAATGGAGTTGTAATCGTATCGCATTCCTAATAAAACCTGACTCTTTTGCGAAAGCGTAATTTCGTCCTGCACAAAAATTCCGGGTAACCACGTACTTTCTGCTTCCTTTGTAGCCGTGGTATTATCATCATAATACGAATAACGGTTGGCAATTCCCGCAAGGAAATCATTTCTACCTATTTTTTTATCCCAAGTCAATTGCAAAAACCCAATTTTCTGATTGGCAATAAACGATGTTGTTCCGTAACGGCTATCTTGATAATGCACATTTCCGGAAAACGAAAGCATCAGTTTTTCTTCAAAAGGCAACTGATAACTTCCAATCAATTCCCCTCTTTTAGTATAAATACTTTCGCCGTAAATTTCGTCGCCGCCACGGTATTTTTTCTCCCAACGCACATCTCCGCCCCAACGATCTTCATACATTCCACGTGCTGCGATCGTAAACAAGCGATTATCATTTCTCAAAAAACTCCATTTATTAAATACTGAAATTCTCTTAGACAAAGTCACATCTGTAAAATTGTCTTTGTCTTTATCGATAACCTGATTGTAGTCAAAATAATTAATTCCTAAAAGCGTCGTCGATTTCTTTGTCGGATTAAATTTCATTCCCAAATCGACATTCGTTTCTAAGTAAGTCGTTGTAAAAACATCTGCCGAAAACAATGGCGCATTCGTTGGATTTTTAGTAATAATATTGATTAAACCTCCAACTGCCTCACTTCCGTATAAGGACGAAGCCGGTCCTTTTACAATTTCTATTCGCTCAACCAATGAATTCGGAATTCCGGATAAACCATAAACTGTCGAAAGACTACTTACAATTGGCATTCCGTCAATCAAAACCAAGGTATAAGGTCCTTCTAAACCATTAATATGAATATCTCCCGTGTTACAAACGCCACAATTAAGCTGAGGCCGAACGCCGTTGATATTTTGAAGCGCTTCATAAATACTTGGAGTTGGATTTTTCTTGAAGAAAACCGGGGAATAAACCTCAACAGGAACAGCACTTTCTAATCGTTTTACAGGTTTTAAAGTTCCCGAAACTACAACTTCGTTAAGTTGATTTTCATTATCAGTTAATTCAAAATCATAAGACTGAATTGAATCTTTCACAACTTCAATTTTCTTCTTTAAAGTCTGGAAACCCATTTGAGAAATCTGAATGGTATAATTTCCAACTGCCACATTTTCTAACTTATAATATCCTAAACTATCCGTAACCGTTTTATGTTTTGTTCCCAATAAGTGAACGTTTACCAACTGTAATTTCTGCCCTTCGCCTGATATAAATCCGGATACAGAAGTGGTTTCCTGCGCAAACGAGAATTGTAAACTAAACAAAAGTAATATCAAAAATAGTTTTTTCATTATTATAAAATTAAATTTAGGCAAAACTAAAAATTAAATTTGACAAATATAGATTCTGAGCTTTAAAAAATTTAACTCTATTTAATACAATATGTTATATTTTTCTAAACACATAGAAACGATGAACGTTTCAGGTTTTAAATTAAGATTAAGCACTATACCATTTAACCGCAGAATGTGCTAAGATTTAGTTTTACTACGCATAGAAAACACAAAGTTCACAAAGCTAGATCAGCACAAAGCTTTGCGAACTTTTTGTTTTTACAAAACCTCGCTTATAAAAAAACTTTGTGCACTTGTGGTAAAAAATGATTAAGCAAACGACTCCTCTATAAATTCTTTATTAATAGATGCTCCGGCAAAAGACCCCGAAGAAACTGCCATTGCAACAGATCTTGCCTGAATAACACTATCGCCACTCGCGAAAACTCCCGGAATATTGGTTTTCTGAAAAGCATCTATCTTTATCAAACCTTGTTGAGTCAATTCGCAGCCTAAAGCTTCCGGTAAATGGCAATGCTGCTCAAAAGGTGGTCTGGTGTAAATAGCTTTTACGGAAATCTTTGATTGATTTTTAAAGATAATATTCTGAATATTTCCGTTTTCATGTTCAAAAGAATCAATTTCATCTTCAAGAATCTCGATTTTATGTTGCTGTAAGATCTTGATTTCTTCTTCGGTTAAAGTAGATTTTCCATTGGTCAGTAATCTTAAATCTTTGGTCCAATTAGAGATTAGTTTAGCAAATTCAAATCCCATTTCTCCATTGGCAATAATCGCTGTTTTCTCTTTTTTGACTTCATAACCATGACAATACGGGCAATGCAAAACCGAAATTCCCCAACATTCTGCAAAACCTTTTATATCCGGAAGCAGATCTTTTACTCCAGTGGCAAACAATACTTTTCTTGAAGTAAAAGTTAATCCGGACTCTGTTTTAATTTCAAATCCGTTTTCCGTTTTAATAGCACTTATTGCTAATCCGTTATAAAACTGAACTGTAATATAAAAGTCAACTTGCAGTTTGGCTTTCGCCGAAATAACAGCGGGTTTTTCACCATCGTGCGTGATGAAATTATGAGAATGTGGTGTTTGTCTGTTGCAAGGCACACCACTATCAATAACCAAAACTTGTCGTAAAGAACGACCTAAACTCATTGCAGCCGAAAGTCCGCTATAACTTCCGCCAACAATAATAACTTCGAAGTCTTTTTGTTCTGTCATAACTATACTATTTTAATGATTTTGTTTCTTATGTGATTTATAATTTAAAAGATGTCCGATGATCATTCCGGTTCCTCCAATGAATATCAGGTCGAGATGAATGTCCAGAAAAAGCTCGCTCAAAACGCTAATCCAAATCAAAGACATTGAAACAATAAGAATACTTGCCACTAAAAGATTTGAATTATTTATAATTTTAAAAATGGCAAAAAGTCCAATCACGGCAAAAAACAAATCGATAAAAGGATTATGACTCAACCCTAAAGGCAGAATCGTTAAAAGCGGAAAAACCAAACAATGCACCAAACAAACGGTGGCGCTCGAGATTCCTAAAATATCGTAAATAGATGTTGTAGTTTTCTTCATTTTCTGTACATTTGCTTAATGCAATTTTGTTGCAAATATACATATAAAAATCAATTGCAACATTGTTGCGTTAAATTTTTTAATCTCATATAAAAATGAAAACAACACGTAATACCGCAGCAAAGACGGCCGTTTTAGAGATTTTTGGAAAATCTAAAACTGCGCTATCACACACCGAAATTCAAAAACAAATAGGAGATTTATGCGATCGCGTCACGATTTACAGAATCTTAGATCGCTTGGTAAATGATGATATTGTGCATAAAATTGTCAATCTTGACGGAACGGTAAAGTATGCAAAATGCCATCATAATGCACAGCGGGTACACATTCATAATCACGCTCACTTTAGTTGTGAAAAATGTTTGGAGGTAACTTGTCTCGAAAATGTGAAGCCGAGTTACATCCTTCCGCACAATTATAAAGTCAACGATATAAACTTTACATTATCAGGATTATGCCCAAAATGTTTGAATTCTAACATTTAAGTTTTAGACAAGCCTAAAAATATTGTTACGCGAATATGATTTTTGTATATATTTGCTAAAACAACATTTTTACAATGGGTAAATCCTTAGAAGAAGTTCATCAATCGGTTGCGACACAGCATAAAAAAACAGGATTCAGGAAAATATTAGCCTTTTTAGGTCCGGCATATTTAGTAAGCGTAGGTTATATGGACCCGGGAAACTGGGCGACAGACATTGCCGGAGGTAGTCAGTTTGGATACTCATTGCTTTGGGTTTTGTTAATGAGCAACTTAATGGCTTTGCTGCTTCAAAGCTTAAGTGCAAGACTCGGAATCGTAACGCAACGCGATTTGGCGCAAGCCTCACGAGAAACATACTCAAGATTTATCAACTACATTCTATACTTTTTGGCCGAAATTGCCATCGCGGCTTGTGATTTGGCCGAAGTTCTGGGAATGGCAATTGGAATCAATTTACTTTTTGATATTCCATTAATTGAGGGTGTTTTGATTACCGTTTTAGATACTTTCCTACTGTTGTTTTTGATAAATAAAGGTATCCGAAAAATGGAGGCTTTTATTATAGTTTTGGTTGCAATCATTGGATTTTCTTTCATTTTCGAAATGATTTTTGCCGAACCAGAGCTAGACAAAGTAATCTACGGATTGGTTCCTTCAATTCCAAGTTCAGCAGCTTTATACATCGCAATCGGGATTATTGGTGCTACAGTAATGCCACACAACTTGTATTTACACTCCTCTTTAGTGCAAACCCGTAAATTCGACAGAACTCCAGCAGGAATTAAACAAGCTCTGAAATATAACTTCATCGATTCGACAATTGCTTTAAACTTAGCCTTTTTTGTAAACGCTGCCATTTTAATTTTGGCTGCAGCCACATTTTACAAAAACGGAATGTTTGAAGTTGCCGAAATTCAGGATGCCCATAAATTTCTGGAACCTTTATTAGGAACTAAATGGGCACCTATACTATTTGCCGTTGCATTGATTGCCGCCGGACAAAGTTCGACTGTAACAGGAACTTTAGCCGGACAAATCGTAATGGAAGGTTATCTGAATTTACGTATTCAGCCTTGGGTTCGTCGTATTATCACACGTTTAATTGCCATTGTTCCCGCGGTTATCGTGATCTTAATTTATGGCGAAAGCGTAACGGGAAAACTTTTAATCCTGAGTCAGGTTATTTTGAGTTTACAATTAGGTTTCGCGATTATTCCGCTGATTCATTTTGTGAGTGATAAAACCAAAATGAAAGGGTTTCATATCTCGCGAACCACTCAAATTGCGGCCTGGATAATTGCTACGATCATTGTTTCTCTTAATGCCAAATTGGTTTACGATGAAATCAGTTCTTGGTTAGAAACCTCAAGTAATCCAACTGTGCTTTGGCTGACAGTTGTTCCGCTTGCTTTTAGCTTCCTTGCTTTATTGTTATACATCATTGCAAAACCTTTTATTGCAAGAGCAAAATCGAATATCGAAAACCACTCTCCTCATCATTTAAAACTGAAATACACTCCAAAGGAAAGTTACAGCAAGAAAAATATAGCGATTTCTGTAGATTTCTCTAAAGCCGACGAAGCTGCGCTAAACAATGCCTTAGAACTTGGCGGAATCGACGCGCAATACACCTTAATTCACATTGTAGAAACTGTTGGTGCATTAGTCTACGGAGAGAATATTGAAGACCATGAAACTACAATCGACGAAAAATTATTATTAGAATATAAAAATATGCTTTCGCAGAAGGGCTTCAAAATCGAAACTGAACTTGGTTTTGGAAAACCTAACACAGTGATTCCGAAGATTATCAATCTTGGCAATTTTGACATTTTAGTAATGGGAACTCACGGTCACACTGGTTTAAAAGATATTTTGTTTGGTACAACAGTTGATAAATTGAGACATAAAATTTCAATACCTTTGTTGATTGTTAAATAAAGGCTCTTTTAGAGGGGCAAAGGTTCAGAGGTGCAAAGCGACAAAGGTTTGAAAACTCTGAACCTTTGTGACTTTGTAGCTTTGAGCCTCAAAAATAAAAAAAATGACTTTCTCAGAAGAAAATTATCTAAAATCAATATATCACCTTACGGCATCGAATGATGCTGAAGTGAGCACCAATGCTATTGCCGAAATGATGGAAACTAAAGCTTCATCGGTTACAGATATGCTTAAAAAGCTATCGGAAAAAGATTTGGTGAATTATAAAAAATACCAAGGTGTTTCTTTGACCGAAAATGGCAAACTAGCGGCTAAAATGATTGTTAGAAAACATCGTTTATGGGAAGTATTTTTGGTTGAAAAATTGAATTTTAGCTGGGATGAAGTTCACGATATTGCTGAGCAATTAGAACACATCAAATCAGAACAATTGATTAATCGTCTGGATGATTTTCTTGGAAATCCTACGGAAGATCCGCATGGAGATCCAATTCCGGATGCGAATGGAAGAATCGTTAAAATCGAAAAACACTTGCTTTCTGAATTAATCGAAAATCAAACTGGTGTTTGCGTGGGTGTAAAAGACACTTCATCAGAATTCCTGAAATATCTGGACAAACAAGAAATTGCTTTAGGTTCTAAAATCGAGTTTTTATCTAAAGAAAGCTTCGATTTATCTGTCAAGATTAAAGTTGATGGCAGAGAATTGTCTATTTCTAATAAGATTGCCTCGAATTTGTTTGTGAAGCTCGTTTAGAGAGTTATTCCGCAGAGATTCACGAAGAATTTCACAGAGGTTCACGAAAGTTTTTATAAAGTTCCGAAGGAACAAACCATAATGTAGCAACGGATTTTAATCCGTTGAACGCAAAGGATATAAAATATTGCAAATCTATCTTTTTGGATGGATTAAAATCCATCTCTACAATATCTATAGGTCGATGCCTCTTTTGAAACCGAAAGCCCTAGCCCCGATAGTGAAAATCCTTTTGTGCCGGGGTTCGGCACAAAAGATTGTAACGATAGCGGGATTAGCTCCCAAAAAACCTAAAAGCTATTATTATACAATCCCCTTCTCTATCATTTCCAGCATAACTGGTGAAGCATTCTTAAAAGTCGGTTCTTGTTCAATGATACTTCCTGCGTTCTTTTTGTTTACTTTAAATGTCACATCATTGTCTGTTGTGAATAAAAGTGCTGTCAAAAACGGATTTTTAATATAAGTTCCTAAAACCATTAAAGCTTCATCCAAATTATGAATACTTTCTATTTCTTCGGTTTTATATCGTGTTGTTAGCGAAATCGAATAGGTATTATCTTCGTTTAAAACTAAACGGAAATAAATGTTCTTGATCTCGGTATCCCCCATGGTTTTCGCCAGGGTTAATTTGGCAAAAGTGCCTGCTTGAATACTTTCTTTAACGCGTTCGCAAAAAAGAGCAAATATTGGTTCGTACATTTTTTTTAGATGCTAAGGTTCTGAGATGCTAAGGTTCTAAGTTTTTAAAACCTTTGTCTATTATTTAACCGCAAAGTTCGCTAAGATTTACACAAAGGACACAAGAAAATTAAAAAAAAATTGTGAACCTAGCGTAATTCCTTACGAACTTTGTGGTTAAGAAAATTTATTTTCCTGTAAACTCTGCTTTTCTTTTTTCTAAAAATGCAGTTGTTCCTTCTTTAAAATCCTGAGTTCCGAAACATTTTCCGAATGATTTTATCTCGGTATCAAAACCGTTTTTACCGTCAGTATAATTGGCATTAATTGCTTTTATCGCTTTGCTTATTGCAAAAGGAGCATTTTTGATGATTTTTTGAGCAATTCCGTTTGCAAATTCAAGAAGTTCAGCCTGAGGCACAACATGATTTACCAAACCGAATTGTTTTGCTTCATCGGCAGAAATCATCGCCGCAGTCATAATCATTTCCATTGCGCGGCCTTTACCTACTAATTGTGGTAAACGCTGAGTTCCTCCGTAACCCGGAATCAATCCTAAAGTTACTTCCGGCAATCCCATTTTTGCATTATCTGACGCTACTCTAAAATGACACGCCATTGCCAACTCTAACCCTCCGCCAAGTGCGAAACCATTTACGGCAGCAATTACGGGTTTCTTTAAATTTTCGATAAAATCAAATAAGCTTTCTTGTCCTTCAGCGGCTAATTGTGCGCCTTCGACAATAGTATAATTTGCAAATTCCGAAATATCAGCTCCGGCAACAAATGCTTTTTCGCCACTTCCGGTAATTATAATAACACGAACATCATCATTTTTGCCTAATAATTTAACTGCTTTACTCAAGTCGCTGATCGTAGCTTTGTTTAAAGCATTTAATTTTGTAGGACGATTAATGGTTACGGTTGCAATTTTTTCTTCAATTGAAATTAAAAGATTTTCGTAGTTCATGACGTTGGTTTTATGAGTTTGTGATAGGTAAAGAAACTCTAAATGTGGTTCCTTTTCCGTAAGTTGATTCAAAGGTAATTGTTCCTTTGTAATTTTCTATGATGTTTTTTATAATTCCGAGTCCAAGTCCCATTCCACTTGTTTTAGTGGTGAATTTTGGCTCGAATATTCTACTAATATCGAGTTTCTGAATTCCAATTCCGTTGTCTTTTACCGCAATTTCGACATTGTTATTCCTACGTTTTACTGTAACCACGATAGATTTGTGAAATTGACTTTCCGGAATCGCCTGAGTTGCATTTTTAACCAAATTGGTAATCACACGAATCAATTGCGTACGATCCATTTTTGAGATGATTTCTTCTTCTTCACTTTCGAAAACAATATAATCTTCGTTGAAAATATCCAAAGCAAGCTCCACAACTTCAACCACATTTAAGGTTTCGTTCTGTTGTGCCGGCATCGATGCAAAATTCGAAAATGCCGAAGCTACCGCCGTCATCGTATCAATTTGTTGAATTAAAGTTTCGGAATAATCGTTTAATTTCTGCTTTACATCTGGAGCTGTCGGGTCAAACTTTCGCTGAAAACTCTGAACCGTTAACCTCATCGGCGTAAGCGGATTTTTAATTTCGTGTGCTACCTGTTTCGCCATTTCACGCCAGGCTTCTTCACGTTCACTTTGGGCTAGTTTTATGGCGCTGGTTTCTAATTTATCCACCATTCCGTTGTAAGCTTTTATCAAGAAGTTCACTTCCTTACTATTGGCTTCTAATACGATTTTCTCGTTTTTCTGATCTAAATTGGTTTCTTCTAATCTGTCTGAAATGGTTTTCAGTGATTTTGTAATATAAGTCGAAAGGAAATAGGCTAATGCAAAAGCCACAACCAACATAAATGAATAAACCTGACTTAATCGAATCAGGAAAGTATTCAACTCGTTGTCATAATAACCGTCGTCTTCTAAATAAGGAAGATTCAAAATCCCAAGTGGCTTGAATTTTTCGTCTTTGATCAAACTATATGAAGATCTGTTTTTGACACCATCAATGGTTTTAATATCTACAAAACGCTTCTCGATTGAAGAACGCACCAGTTTCAAGATATAATCCGGAACCGGTGGCGCTACTTTATCAACCGCAAAAGATTCTTTGGATGATTTTAATAGTTTTCCGTCAAGGCTGTAAATATTGATTTCGATTTTGTGAATCTGCGCTAATTCATGGATTTTATCTTTAAAAATCAAATCTAAATTGGCAGTTTTTAAAGGATACGTTGTAGTAGAAAGCACGTAATTGATGTGTTCTTTTACCGCATTTTCTTTTCGTTCGAGACGTTCCTGATGGTATTCTTTGGCTTCGTTCTTAAACTGAATAATCGAAATAGAAGCCAATAAAAAAGATGCCACAACAATCAATACAATCATCGAAAGGAATATCCTAACACGAAGAGAAAGCATCGACATTTTGAAGTTGTTAAACATAGTTTTTGTTTTGTTTGTTTTGCCACGAATTGCACGAATCAACCCAAATTAATCATCATTTATAATGCCACAGATTAAGAGGATTATCAAGATTTTATCCTTCCTGAAAGAAATCATTAAAATCCTCTTAATCTGTGGCAAAAAAAATTTGTGTCAATTCGTGGCAACTTTTCTTATTTTCTTTCGCGTATTCTTTTGTAAAATTTAAAACCCAGCATAAGTAAAGCCGAGAATAAAATGATTCCAACTACACCAAAGATCCAATTAAAAGCACTTTTTAAAACTACTAAAAAAACAATGGCAAACAATATAATAGTTGCGCCTTCGTTCCATAAACGCATGTAATTGCTTGAATATTTTACCTCATCATTTTGTAATTGCTTAAAAATTTGATGACATCTTAAATGATACAAATACAATAGAAAAACGAAACCCAATTTAATATGCATCCAGGGCATTTTCAGCCAGGCGTTTCCTAAATCGGTAAAAAACAACATCCAAAAAGCAAAAATACTTGCTAAAATTGCCGAAGGCCATGTAATAATGTACCACAAACGGTAGCTCATTATTTTGAATTGCGCCTGTAAAATTTCCTTTTCAGGAGATGGTTTATCGTTTGCTTCAATTTGATAAACAAACAAACGCACTATATTGAATAATCCCACAAACCAAGTTAGTACGAAAATGATATGTAACGATTTTAAGTAGTTATAATATTCCATTGATAAAGTCTTTGTTCTTTATTCTTTACTCTATTTTTTATCTATTTAGCCCAATCATTAATCCAATTCCCAACAGTTTCACACCATTCATCATCGTCATTCAAACACGGAATCGCTAAGAAATTCTCACCGCCTTTTGCTTCGAAATCTTCTTTGGCGCGCATTGCGATTTCTTCCAGAGTTTCTAAACAATCCGAAACAAAAGCAGGCGTAACAACCGCAAGATTCTTGATTCCTTTTGCTGGCATATTATCTATTTCAACATCAGTATAAGGCTCCAACCATTTGTCTCCTGCTAAACGAGATTGAAAGGTCAGACTGTATTTATCTTCCGGAAGGCCTAATAATTTAACGACTTGTCTTGTAGTTTCGTAACATTGGTGACGGTAACAGAAATCATGTGCCGGCGAAGGTGTATTACAACAAGAACCATCAATTTTACAATGTGATTTCGTTACATCGGTTTTGCGAATATGACGTTCCGGGATTCCGTGATACGAGAACAATAAATGATCATAATCAAATCCCAATAAATGTTTCTGAATAGAATCGGCCAAATTCTTGATATAATCCGGTTTGTTATAAAACGCCGGAACATCAGTAAAAGTCATTTGTGGAAATTTCTTCTTGCGAATTTCTTCGGCTTTAACCAAAATAGTCAAAGTAGAAGCCATCGCATATTGCGGATATAAAGGAAAAAGCAATACTTCAGTAACACCTTTATCGTGTAATTCCTGAAGTCCTTTTTCAATAGTCATACTTCCGTAGCGCATTGCCAAAGCAACTGGAACATTTACTAAAGGTTGTACTTTCTTTTGCATTCTTTCAGAAAGAACCACTAACGGAGAACCTTCTTCCCACCAAATTTTCGCGTAAGCGTGCGCTGATTCTTCCGGTCTTTTTCTTAAAATAATACCACGAACTAAAAAGGCTCTTAACAAATACGGAACATCAATTACGTATTTATCCATTAAAAATTCGTCTAAATACGGTTTTACATCTTTTGGTTCGGGACTTTCTGGAGATCCTAAGTTTACTAATAATACGCCTTTCATTTATTCTTTGCTTTAGGCTTTAAGCTCTAGGCTTTAAGCATTTAATTTGTTTTTAAAAATTTCGTCAAAAGTATTACTTGTAACTTTTTAGAAATATGATAAATGTTACTTTTTATTTATGTTCTTATTTATAAAATTGATGTTATAAATTCAATTTAAAGGTTTTTTATATGTTTTAAAAAGATTCTTTAATGACTCAAACTCTCCGTCTGATCCAAAATTTTCTGTCTGAATATTCTTTTTTGAACTAGACAGATAATATTGCTCACAGGAAAGACAAATTTTCGCTATTCCCGTTATTTTATTCTTCTTTCTAAAAACTAATATATCTCTATATTCAGGGATACATGCTTTCTCATATTGGAATACACTTGGTGAGAATTTTTCTACAAAAACATTTTCGTTCAATGATTTAATATCCTTCTCTAAAATTTTATGCCTTGAAAATCCATCAGAATTAATAGCTTTTAAAAACTCTTCATTATTCAATTCCTTTGGGAATTCAGTGTATAATATTTTTTCAAAAACAAAATCTTTATTATAGTTTTCGACTATCTCCTTTTCTTTATTTTTATTTAATGAATAATATTCAACGCTGTCAAAATCAAAAAACATTTTTTCTTCTTTTGATTTGCAAGACAGAATTAAGAAAAGCAATAAAACTATTGAATATCTTTTAATCATTAAACATTCGTATTTATCGACATCAAATACTTTTTGGGAGTTGTCGCAAACTTCTTCTTGAAAGCCGCTATAAAGTGACTTCCGGTGCTGTAACCAATTTTCAAACCTACTTCGTTTACATTATAAGATCCACTGTCGAGAAGTTTTCGGGCAAAATCCATTTTATAATCAAATAGAAAACCATAAACAGTATCGCCGTAAATTTGCTTGAAACCCATTTTGAGTTTCTTCAAATTCAAACCAATTTCATCTGCTAACTCTTGCAATCCGGGCGGTTCAGCCATATTTGCGATAATAATTTCTTTGGCTTTTCTGATCTTCAAAACGTTATCTTCATCAATCAAAAACGGACATTGTTCTGCATTTGGATCTTCGGTTCTGTTAAAATACAAACTCAACAATTCGTATCCTTTTCCTTTATAATAAAGATTTTTTATCGATGGATGAAGGTTGTAATGAAACAGTTGACTCAAAACAATTGCCATCGACGGACTAATATTCCCTTCGTTATAATACTTTTTGTCCTTATTGTCCGGACTTAAGAAAGTGATATAATCTGCTTCCGCAGAAAACAACGCGTGAAATTTTTTAATCGAAACAATTACTGAAATCACCCACGAGTTTGGAGCCAACTCTAAATTGAGCGGTAATTCTTTCTGTGGATTGTACAAAAGCAATGATTTTTCTTCTTTCAAATCTAAAGCATAACTGCCTTGATTGAATAAAAATTTAGCATTCCCTTTTATCCCGAAGTGAAACTGTATCAGACCACTACCAACTTCATGCTGTCCAAAAAAAGGCTCAGAACTATCGTTCTGAAAGCGGATTAGCGTAAAGTCGTCTTCAATTTTTATAATTTCCTGAGAACTCATAGCGATATTTTTTTTAGATAAAAATCAAAGCAAAAGCGAAATGTTATTTAGAATGACTCTAAACAAATAGATTCTAACAACTTGATTTTGCTACAAAAATAATGCTTTTTGCATAAAAACAGTCGTTTAGAAACAAAAAAACATGTAGCGACACAAATAGTACTTTGAGCGTTACTTTTGTAAACAGTATAATGATAATTTTGTTGCACTTTTATGAAAGTGAATTTATGGAAAACAATATCGTACCGAAACACCTATATTTTTATTCAGTTGGTCTGAGTTATAAAAAAGCTGATGCTGAGGTCAGAGGTCAATTTAGTTTGGATGCAGTTGCCAAAACGCGTTTACTGGAACAAGCTAAAACAGAAGGAATAGAAAGTCTAATTGTTACTTCGACTTGTAACAGAACCGAGATCTACGGTTTTGCCGAACACCCTTTTCAATTAATAAAGCTAATTTGCGATAATAGCAATGGATCTGTGGATGCTTTTCAGAAAGTAGGATTCGTTTATAAAAATCAGGAAGCCATTAATCATATGTTTCGCGTAGGAACTGGTTTAGACAGTCAGATCTTAGGCGATTTTGAAATTATATCTCAAATTAAAACCAGTTTTGCTCATTCTAAATCTATGAATTTAGCGAATGCTTTCTTAGAAAGATTAGTAAACGCGGTGATTCAGGCAAGTAAAAAAATAAAAAACGAAACAGAAATCAGCTCTGGAGCGACTTCGGTTTCTTTTGCATCGGTACAATACATTATTAAAAATGTAGAAGATATCGGTAATAAAAACATTCTACTTTTCGGAACAGGAAAAATAGGAAGAAATACTTGCGAGAATCTTGTAAAACACACCAAAAACGAACATATTACTTTAATCAACCGAACTAAGGATAAAGCTGAGAAATTGGCCGGAAAACTAAATTTGATTGTTAAAGATTATTCGGAACTTCATTTAGAACTTCAAAAAGCTGATGTTGTTGTAGTTGCTACAGGCGCACAAAACCCAACAGTTGACAAAGCAATCTTGAATCTTAAGAAACCTTTATTGATTTTAGATTTGTCTATTCCGAAAAACGTAAACGAAAACGTTGAGGAATTAGAAGGTGTAACGTTGATTCACATGGATTATTTGTCTCAATTGACAGATGAAACTCTTGAAAACAGAAAATTACATATTCCGGCAGCCGAAGCAATTATCGAAGAAGTTAAGGAAGAATTTGTTACCTGGACTAAAGGAAGAAAATTTGCTCCAACTATAAATGCTTTGAAAGAAAAACTGAATGAGATTAAAGTTTCTGAATTAGATTTTCAAAGCCGAAAAATTGCTGATTTTAATGAAGCTCAGGCTGAAATCATCAGCAACAGAATCATCCAGAAAATCACTACTCATTTTGCCAATCACTTAAAAGACGATGATACCATGGTTGATGAAAGCATCGAATGGATCGAAAAAGTCTTCAAAATAAAAGCATCTTAATTTTTTAACCATTAAGATATTAAGAAAGTTAAGCTTTCTGGGTAAAAAATCATGAAAGGGAATCATTAATATTTAAGATAAATTAAGCTTTGTGTTTACAAACTCAACCTTAATGATACTTAATATCTTAATGGTTCAAAAGAAAAAAACCTTGGTTTTAAAAAATAAAAATGGCTGAAAAAACAATCAGAATTGGAACACGCGATAGCGAATTGGCACTTTGGCAAGCGCATACTGTAGAGAAAAAACTAAACGATTTAGGGTATAAAACCTCAATTGTTGCAGTAAAATCACAAGGTGATATTATTCTTGACAAACCACTATACGAACTTGGAATCACTGGAATTTTTACTAAAACCTTAGACATTGCTATGATTAATGGCGATTGTGATATCGCAGTACATTCCATGAAAGATGTTCCGACAGCTTTACCAAAAGGAATTGTTCAGGCAGCAGTTTTAGAAAGAGCCAATGTTCTTGATATTTTGGTTCATAAAGGAAATCCCGATTTTACGAATCCAAGTACTATTGCGACCGGAAGTTTACGTCGTCAGGCACAATGGTTCAATAAATACCCAAATCATACTGTAGTTGATTTACGTGGAAACGTAAACACTCGTATGCAAAAGCTACAAGACAACAACTGGGATGGAGCTGTTTTTGCTGCTGCAGGATTGGAGCGCATTAACCTAAAACCAGGAAATTTTATAGATTTAGATTGGATGATTCCTGCGCCGGCACAAGGAGCAATGCTTGTTGTGGCAATGGAAAATGACAATTATACGCTGGATGCGCTTTCGCAATTAAACCATATTGAAACTGAAATTTGTACCTATATTGAACGTCAGTTTTTAAGAACGCTGGAAGGCGGTTGTACCGCGCCAATCGGGGCTTTGGTAAAATATAATGAAGATGAAGACACTTTACATTTTCAAGGTGTTTTACTTTCTGTTGATGGAAAGCAAAAGCTGGAAATTAAAAAAACAGTTGACATTTCAGAATGGAAAAAACTAGGATTCTTTGCCGCTCAGGAAATTATAAACAATGGCGGAGCCGAATTAATGGCATCTATTAAAGAATCTCTAAAAAAATAATGGCAAAATCAATTCAAATATTATCTACAAAAAAGCTGTCGGGCGAACAAAAACAAGCATTAGAAAATGCTAATTTGAACGTTACCGAAGCTGATTTTATTCAAACACAAAACAAATCTTTCGAATTAAAAGACCTCAACGAAAACCTGATTTTTACGAGTCAAAATGCCGTTCACAGTATTTTAGGACATCCAAAAGCAGAAGAGTTAAAAAGTAGAAATGTTTTTTGTGTTGGATTAAAAACCAAAATTCTTTTATCAGAAAGCGGATTCAATGTTGTGGCTTATACAGGTTATGCTTCTGATTTATCCGAAATTATCACTTTGATTTACCGTAATGAAAGCTATACTTTTTTTAGCGGAAATCTCCGTAGAGAAACTTTACCGAAAGCTTTAAAGGAAGCGGATATAAAATTCAATGAAATTCAGGTTTATGATACGTCATTAACACCTCAAAAAATAAAAACAAACGTTGATGCTATTCTGTTTTTCAGTCCCTCTGGCGTTGAAAGTTATTTAAAAGAGAATACTATCAAGAAAGAAACCTGCTTTTGTATTGGAGAAACCACTGCAGAAGCTTTAGAAAAAATCACCAAAAACATCATTATTGCAGATCAGCCAACAGTTGAAGATGTAATTGAAGATGTTTTACAAGAATATAAATAAACCTTTGCAACTCTGTCACTTTGTGCCTTTGCACCTAAAATAAAAAAACAATGTTAAAAAACGACCTATTTTTAAAAGCACTAAAAGGAGAAACTGTTCAACGTCCGCCAGTATGGATGATGCGTCAGGCCGGAAGATATTTACCTGAATTTAGAGCTTTACGTGACAAATATGATTTTTTCACAAGATGTGAAACTCCGGAATTGGCTGCCGAAATTACGGTTCAACCAATCCGCAGAATTGCTCCGGATGCTGCGATTTTATTTTCAGATATTCTGGTAGTTCCTCGCGCTATGGGTATTCACGTAGAATTGAAAGACAATTTGGGACCAATTATTCCGGACCCAATCCGTACAATGGAACAGGTAAATCAAGTTTTTGTTCCAGATGTGAATGAAACTTTAGGTTATGTTTTTGACGCTATTAAATTGACTAAAGAAATGCTGAACGACGAAGTGCCACTAATTGGTTTCGCTGGTTCGCCTTGGACAATTTTCTGCTATGCAGTTGAAGGAAAAGGTTCTAAAAGCTTTGATACTGCAAAAGGATTCTGTTTCTCAAACCCTGTTGCAGCACATACATTATTACAAAAAATCACAGATACTACCATTTTATACTTAAAAGAAAAAGTAAAAGCTGGAGTTAATGCCGTTCAGATTTTTGATTCTTGGGGAGGAATGCTTTCTCCTGTAGATTATCAGGAATTTTCATGGAAATACATCAACCAAATTATTGATGCTTTGGCTGAAGTTACACCGGTTATTGTTTTCGGAAAAGGATGTTGGTTTGCTCTTGGCGAAATGGGTAAAAGTAAAGCCTCTGCACTTGGAGTAGACTGGACTTGTTCGGCTAGAAATGCACGTTATTTGTCTGGTGGAAACATCACTTTACAAGGGAATTTTGATCCGTCAAGATTATTTTCTCCAATTCCGACTATCAAAAAGATGGTTCACGAAATGATCGACGAATTCGGAAAAGATAAATATATTGTAAATTTAGGTCACGGAATTTTACCAAATATTCCTGTAGATCACGCTAAAGCGTTTATTGATGCAGTTAAGGAATACGGTCAATAGTATACAGATTTCAGTTTTCATTAGCGTTTTGCTTTCCTGCAAGGTTTTCAAAACCTTGTAGGTATGATGAAGTCTTTCCTTTGATTATGAATGAAGACCTACAAGGTTTTGAAAACCTTGCAGGAAATGAAAAAGAGATGCAATATGAAGTTAGAGGCTCTAGAGAAAGATTGTTATTATCATATTTATAATCGTGGTAATAATGGGATAAATATTTTTGAAAGTGATGACAATAAGATTTATTTCTTAAAACAGTTTTCAAAGTATTTATCTGGTAAAATTTCAGTTTTTGCTTATTGTCTAATGAATAATCATTTTCATTTAGTAATTCGACTTAATTCTGAAGAAAAAGAAGTTACTCAAGCATTTTCGAACTTGTTTAATTCGTATGCAAAAGCATTTAATAAGCAAACAAACAGAACTGGAAGTTTATTTGAGAAACATTTTAAAAGAATAAAATTAAAAAACGAAAATTATCTAAAACATCTGATCGTATATATTCATCTAAATCCTAAACATCATCTTAATATAGATTTTAAAGGTTTTAGATTTTCATCCTATCAAGCTTATATGTCTAATAGAGAAACTAAAATTGAAAGAGAAGAAACGTTGAATTTGTTTGGAGATTTTGAAAATTTCATTTTTTGTCATAAACAAAAGAATGAACTTTTAAACGAAACTTATACTTTTGAGTGATTCGGTTTTGTTCGTCCTGCAAGGTTTCCAAAACCTTGTAGGTCTGAAATATAAAAAGGATTTAGCTTTCCTAATATAGAATACCTACAAGGTTTTGGAAACCTTGCAGGAAATCGGTAAAAAACATATGTTAAACAAAGGCCTAAGAGACGAAGAAAGCATTAGAATTGAGAATACTCTCAGGACTTTGCATGCACTTATTTTTGTGCCTAAATTTTGGAATGCTGAAGACACAAGTCTTATAGATGAACAACTTAAAAGTTTTGGTTTAAGTTTAGAACGAACAATTGAAATACCTGAAGAAGAATTAATTATTCTGCTTCAAAGATGTCATTTAGATTGGAATCAACAAGAACAATTTGCAGATATTCTAATTAGTTTATCTCAGGAAAAGCAGTTCGATTTCTTAGGTAAAGCACTTGCCATTTACCAATATATTCAGCAGGAAAGCAAAATTTTTTCTTTTGGAATAAATACTAAAATTGCTTCGGCTAAAAACAAATAAAGATGAGTTTTACAGATTGGAAAACAGAAACAATTAACAGTATTCTTCCGGAAGAGTTTTACTACCTCATCGAAAAGAACAAAAGTCACATTGAAAAAACTTTCCCGGTCACGCTTTCACATTGCCCGGATCTTGAAAAAACAAGCCAATTTATCGCTTTTAACCAAGACAAAGAAAATCACAAAGAAGGATACTTTTTTTATCCGAGAGATATAAAAACCAACACTTTAATTGGTTACTTATGTATCAAAAGCATTGACAATCAAAAAGCAAAATGCGAATTAGGCTATTTTGTTGATGAAGATTTTCAAGGAAAAGGAATTACCTCAAGGTTAGTTTCAGAAACCTTAGATTTTTGTTTTAACACTTTGAACATGAACAAGGTTTTTATCTGTACTTCAAAAATCAATAAAGCAAGTCAGCAAATTGCTTTAAAACATAACTTTAAACAAGAAGGAATATTGAGAGAAGAGTTCAAAAGCAGCGACGGAACATTAGAAGATGTTGTTTATTTTGGATTACTCAAATCAGAATACAATACAAATGAAAGATAAATTTTACGCTTACATACAAAAGTTACAAGACCAGATTTGCGCTGGATTAGAAGCTGTTGATGGAACGGCAAAATTCCGTGAGGATTTATGGAAACGTCCTGAAGGCGGCGGTGGAAGAACTCGTGTTATTGAAAACGGAAATGTTTTTGAAAAAGGCGGTGTAAACATTTCTGCCGTTCACGGAAAATTACCAGAAGCGATGCAAAAGATGTTTGGCGTTGGCGAAGCTGATTTCTTTGCTTGTGGATTAAGTCTGGTTTTACATCCTAAAAACCCAATGGTTCCTACTGTCCACGCCAATTGGCGATATTTTGAGATGTATGATGAATCTGGAAAAGTGATCGAACAATGGTTTGGTGGCGGACAGGATTTAACCCCTTATTATTTGTTTGAAGAAGATGCAAAACACTTTCATCAAACGTGTAAAACGGCTTGTGACAAACACAATCCGGAGTTTTATCCAAAATATAAAAAACAATGTGATGCTTATTTCTGGAATGCACACAGAAACGAAGCCCGCGGAATTGGCGGTTTGTTCTTTGATTATTGCAAAGCAAATGAACAAATGTCAATGGAAGACTGGTTCAATTTTGTAACCGAAGTTGGAAATAGTTTCCTTGAAGCATACGTTCCAATTGTGGAAAGAAGAAAAAACCTGGAATATACTCCAGAAAACAGAAATTGGCAGGAAATCCGCCGTGGTCGTTATGTTGAGTTTAATTTAGTTCATGACAAAGGCACTTTATTCGGTTTGAGAACCAACGGAAGAATTGAAAGTATTTTGATGAGTTTACCGCCACACGTGCAATGGGTTTACGATCATCATGCAGAAGCAGGAAGCATTGAAGAAAAATTGATAAATGTATTAGAGAATCCTGTTGACTGGATTTAATCTATTCAACTCAATATTAATTTTACCCATAGGAGACATACAATTAAATTGTAAATTTAGAGGTGTTTCTAAAAATTAAAAAAATGAATCTAAAACTGATTTATATAGTGTTTTTGGGAAGTGTTTTTGGGTGTTTTGCCCAAAATGATACGCTTCATAACCCCTATTTTAAATCTTATGATGATAAAATCACTACTAGTGTTTACTATTTAGACACTTCAAATAGTTTTCAGATTGGTTTTGATTCTGAAGGAAAGAAAAAATACCTTGCATTAACTCCAAATCGAAGAGAGCAGCTTGGTGTAAGTTTGAGCTATCAGTTTGCTGATATAAGTTTTGGTTTTTCACCGAAATTCTTTAGTCAAAACAAAGACAATTCAGACTCTAAGCTTTTTAGTTTTAATACTCGTTTTTATTATAAAAAGTGGATGCAATCTTTCACTTTTATCAATCAAAAAGGGTTTTATGTTAGTGAAGAAAACATTCAGGCCGCTTTTCCACGAATGCGTACCACAAAAATTGGCGGATCTACCTCGTATATTTTTAACGACAAATTCTCGTATAAAACATTAGTAAATCAGAACGAATGGCAAACCAAAAGTTCAGGAAGTTTTATTCCGAGTTTTTCATTTTACTACACAAATCTTAATTTAAACGATGTTCCTAATTCATCAAATGGTGACTTTTATGTTTTTTCAGTAGCTCCCTCCTATTTTTACAATTTTGTGATTAGTGATCGATTCTTAATAGGTTCCGGAATTGCTCTTGGAGCAGGAATTAATGACATTGATAAAGTAACCTCAGCTTTGCTTCAATTAGACTTTAATTTTAAGCTTGCTTACAATACAGATCATCTTTTTGCTTTTGCGAGTTTAAACACCGTTAGTTTCGTTCAGAACGGTGATGCCGAAGCCCGATTGAATGATAATATATCAACTTTGAAATTCAGTATAGGATATCGTTTTGATCCTCCAAATAAAGTAAAAGAAATTTATGAGAAGGTAAATCAAAAAACAGGCTTGTAAATAGTTATAGTAATCCAAAATCTTCAGTCTAAAATCTAAAATTTAAAGTATTATGGAAAAGAGAGAGATGAACACGGCACAATTAAATCGCATGCATTCCGGAAAAGGATTTATCGCTGCATTAGATCAAAGTGGTGGCAGTACGCCAAAAGCTTTATCGCAATATGACGTTGAAGAAAGCAGCTATACAAATGACGAGGAAATGTACACTCTTGTACATGAAATGAGGACAAGAATTATCAAAAGTTCCGCTTTTGACAACGAATATATTCTTGGAGCTATTTTGTTTGAAAACACCATGGATCGCAAAATTGACGGAGACTGGACTGCTGATTATTTATGGGAGAAAAAAAACATTGTCCCTTTTTTAAAGGTTGACAAAGGACTTGCTGATCTCGCAAATGGAGTGCAGTTGATGAAACCTATTTCAAATCTGGACGAATTACTGACAAGAGCTGTAGAACGAAATGTTTTTGGAACTAAAATGCGCTCTGTTATTAAAGAGGCAAATGCTGAAGGAATTCGACAAGTAGTTGAACAACAATTTGAAGTAGGCTTACAAATCTTTGCAAAAGGACTTGTACCAATTATTGAACCTGAAGTTGACATCTATAGCACTGACAAGGAAAAATCGGAAGAAATTCTAAAAGAAGAAATCAAGAAACAGCTTAGTTTATTAGGCAAAGATGTAAAGGTGATGCTGAAATTGTCTATTCCAACGGTGAATGATTTTTACACTGATCTTATATCTGATCCACATGTTGTGCGTGTTGTGGCATTGTCTGGTGGATATGCCCAACAGGAAGCCAATGATAAACTTGCCCAAAACCACGGATTGATCGCCAGTTTTTCAAGAGCATTGTCTGAAGGGCTTTTTGCCAATCAGTCTGATGATGAGTTTAACACCAAGCTAGGCAAAACTATTAAAGAAATTTACCAAGCTTCCATTACATAAAATAATATACAGACAGGATTTAGTCTTCTCAAAAAGATAAAAAACTTACAATAAACAATTTATAATTTCAGCGTAAAACCTGAAACATGAAACTTTAAACAAAAAAACAATGTTCCCATTACAAAGAAACCGCCGTTTAAGAACCAATGAATCAATTCGTTCGTTAGTTCGTGAAACTAGTTTAAGCCCGCAAGACTTTATGCTTCCAATGTTTGTTGCGGAAGGAAAAGACGTAAAAGTTGCGATTCCGTCAATGCCGGGAATTTACCGTCATTCGTTAGACAATACTATTAAAGAAGTAAAAGAAGCTTGGGATTTAGGGATTAAGGCGGTAAATATTTACGTAAAAGTAAGCGATAGCTTAAAAGACAATAAAGGTGTTGAAGCCTGGAATAAAGATGGTTTAATGCAGCAAACTATTCGCGCTATAAAAGATGCCTTTCCTGAAATGATTGTAATGCCGGATGTGGCTCTTGATCCGTATTCGATTTATGGTCATGACGGAATCATCGAAAACGGTCAACTAATCAATGACGCAACGGTTGATGCTTTAACCCGAATGAGTTTAAGCCATGCTGAGGCTGGAGCCGATTTTGTAGCTCCAAGTGACATGATGGACGGAAGAGTTTTGGCGATTAGAAAAGCATTGGAAGAAAACGGACATCACAATGTTGGAATCATGAGTTATAGTGCTAAATATGCTTCGGCATTTTACGGACCATTTCGTGATGCTTTAGATTCTGCTCCGGTAGATTCTCAAAATATTCCAAAAGATAAAAAGACGTATCAAATGGATTATGCTAACAGAATCGAAGGAATTCGTGAAGCATTATTGGATGTTGAAGAAGGGGCTGACATTGTAATGGTAAAACCAGGAATAGCCTATTTAGATATCGTTCGTGAGGTAAAAAATGCCGTTCATGTGCCTGTTGCAGTTTACCAAGTATCTGGTGAGTACGCTATGGTAAAGGCCGCAGCCGAAAGAGGATGGTTAGATCACGATAAAATTATGATAGAGCAACTTTATTGCATTAAGCGTGCGGGAGCAAGTATTATCTCTACTTATTTTGCAAAAGAAGCTGCTGTAATTTTAAATAAATAATCAATGAAAAAAATCTTATTCTTATCCGCCGTTTTAGCTTTAGCATCTTGTAAAAAAGAAAATCAGGAACCTTTTGGAAAAGCAACCGAGAACTCAACCGAATCCTATTCAGAAGGAGAATCGGCGAAAGCCAAAACACCGGAAGCATTTGGAAAAGACATTTTTGAAGGAAAAGGAAATTGTGTTTCGTGTCATCAGGTAGATCAAAAAGTAATTGGTCCAAGTATTCAGGAAATCGCTAAAATTTATAAAGATAAAAACGGCGATATTGTAACATTCCTAAAAGGAAATGCAGATCCAATTGTTGATCCAAGTCAGTTTGCGGTTATGAAAACTAATATTCCGATAACTCAGGCAATGTCTGACGAAGAGTTGAAAGCAATTGAAGCTTATATTTACAGCAATTTAAAATAGCTCTTTAAATTATCTTTTTTGATTTACTGCTGACATACTGTTGTCACCACTTAATTATAAATTTGGATACAAATCAAAAAATTAAGTAAAAATGGATATTCAAAAATTCAACGTCATCGGGATTTCAGTTAGAACTACTAACGAAAATGGACAATCAGGACAAGATATTCCCGCACTTTTAAAGAAGTTTATAGGTGGGGGAATTGCTGAAAAGATTCCGAATAAAGTAAGCAACGATGTTATTTTCGTTTATACGGATTACGAAAAGGATCATACAAAACCTTATACAACCATTTTAGGATGTCCAGTAGAAAGTTTAGATTCAATTCCGGAAGAAATGACGGGTAAAACAATTGAAGGGATTCATTACGATAAATTCACTGCAAAAGGCAATCTTGCTGAAGGTGTTGTTTATAAGGAATGGATGAAAATCTGGAATTCAGATTTAGACAGAAGCTTTACTTCTGATTTTGAAATTTACGGTGAAAAAGCACAAAATCCTGAAAATGCAGAAGTTGACATTTTCATTGCAATAAATAGATAAAACAAAAACGGCGCTAAAATTAGCGCCGTTTTTTTTATGGTTGATATGTCTCGTCCTGAAATAGCGATACACAAAAAGCCATCGTTATGGAAGATCAAATAAATTATGTAAAGCGTAGTCAACGAGATTACAGTATGTCACTAAAACTTCAAATTGTTAGTGAGATTG
>Ga0163161_10000321_pt1 | contig 40955 bp, 39 predicted proteins | sample S45metaG_FD_129847 | JGI IMG/M metagenome (GOLD analysis project Ga0163161, IMG submission 129847) | Switchgrass rhizosphere microbial communities from Kellogg Biological Station, Michigan, USA - S4-5 metaG | ecosystem: Host-associated > Plants > Roots > Rhizosphere > Soil | place: USA... | reverse complement strand
AGAGCTGTGACCGGCTTCTGATTGGTCTGGGAGAGCAGCCGTGGGGCGATCTGTGAGCACTCCAAGATCCAAGGTAACAGCGCGGACGACTCCTAAGCCCCCTCCGGTGAAAGCGAAGTCTAAGCTGGGCCCGGTGTCGCCGGAAGATCTGGAGTTTACGCGCACTCCGGGAAGCCGAGAGCGCGGCGGAGGGCCCGGGGGAGAAGCTTGGGTCATCTCGGTTGAAGGCAAGCGGGCGGGCATCGCATACATAAATCTGGTGGAGGACGAGGTTCGAGGCCGTCACGCGTCGTTCCATGTCTTCCTCAACCGACCAAGCCAAGGGCGTCAGATTGGCCGGAGCGCTTACCAGTACTGCTGTCAGAACAGCCAATACGATGTCATCTACGCGCACATGCGTAAGTCCAATCTTGCGTCACGCAAGGCGGCTGAGCATGCCGGGTTCAAAGAGGCGCCGACAAGCGACTCCCAGCTCGTCTTGGTCTGGTATCGAGATACTAACCGACATGCCAAACCTGAACACGCTGAGGTTTCTTCAGACATTCAAGACAAGGATGCGCACGAACATGTCACTCAGACTCGACCTACTACAGCGGTGAGAACTTTCGACGAGGTGCCTGTGAGTTCGTTGGAGTTGCAGTTTGACGAAAAAAACAGCGATGTCCTTGTTTGGAACGGTCAGGTCGTTATGTCACGTACTGAAGAAGCGTACTTTGAAATGCTTTTTTCCAGGCTTGCATACCTCAATCCTCGTACTGTACTTGAGATAGGGTTTGGATTAGGAATCTCCGCTACGTTGATCCAGCAGTACCTCAAACCTGAGCGTCACGACATTTTTGAAATAGAGACCACCATCTACCAAGACCTGCTAGCTTTCTCCCAGCGCCATCCTTCAGTGCAGCCGTTTTGCGGTGACTGGAACCGCTGTCACATCGAAGGGAACTACGACTTCATTTTCTTCGACCCCTTTGACTATCACATGGAGGAGGGCGCTCAAGTTGAAGGGCTTGACTGTGAGCAGGATCAGCGAGCGACCCGAGCTCTGAAAATGCGGGCGCTGTTGAATCCTGATGGTGTTCTCTGCCATCCGCATTTCGGCGATGGTGATGTGCCTGAACTCCCCGGATTTGCGACTGTGATTGTCGAACGAGTGAAAGTTTCACCCATCCGGATGGCGGATGAGACGCTGTGCGAGGATGTGGCCATCGTCTATCACAAGCCTCTTGCTTGATGATCCGGGCCTCGGTCAGCGCATTCATCTGACCAGACGCTGGCACGGCTTTTTGGAAAGGCTCGTCGTACGTTTTTCAGAATGCCTCGATGGCAACGGAGCATAATGCCCCCAGTAAGCTTGAACTCTGATGAGCTGTCAAAAGAACTGGTGGCGCCCGATGACGCGGGCGAGCGGGTCATTGTCTACCAAGAAATCGATGAGGGCGGAGTTGCGACTGGACGTAGTGCGACATTTGCTGATATTGAGTTCCATGGCTTGGGGTATGCAGATCTTATAGGGCATACGCTGGGTACTCGCCTAGTCATGCCACTGCGCCTGGCGAATGCTCGTGTCATTCAGAGCAATTTGCTAGACCTCTCATTAGAGACCCAGGTTTCGGTCAGCGCAGTATTGGATAGCCTGTACTCGTCCAGGGCACTTGGCTTGGTGCGAGATGGCTGGCTACCTTCCGGCATCGCGTTCAGCGATTCGATGATTGTGCTCCCTGACAGATGCGTCTTCAGCGAGGTGGCCGGCAGATTTCGTGCTGGGGAGAAAACAAAATTGGGGGATAAGGATTTCCTTGATTTTCTCATTGGCCGCAAGGTTCGAATCAATCCCCTGTTGTATGTGCTTGAAGGCAATCTCAAGAGCAATCCCGACGATGCGAACATCGAACACCAGTTCGACGTCGCAACTGAAATTATTAACACCGCATTGCCATTGGCTCAGATAGTACCGATCGGGCGGGGTAGTCTTGAAGGGATAACAGTGCAAACGCAGCGGTGTGACCGGGTGGGGCGCAACCAAGGCCACGCGAGCGTGGTTATGGAGCGACTTCGGGTGATCCAGGGCGCGGATTGTGCCAGTCAAATCCAATACAAACGCATGGTTAAGTCGAATGCAAATGGGGGGCAAGTCTGTGAAATTACGCACTTGGGAAAGTTGTAATTCCGAAAGTTCTCGCTCTCAATATTTGGTTCTGATTTTTTACTACGGCAATTTTTGCATTGAGATAATGGATATATTTCAGCACCATCTAGGTTCTAGATCGTTTCAATGGACGGAATTCAAGGCATGCTGGACGCAAACGCAACTCATATTTCCCTCACACTGGAGGGCGTTTCGGTTGACCTTCAGGTACTCAGTTTTGTTGGTCGTGAAGCCCTCAATCAGCCCTTCTGCTTTGACATCGAACTGGTCAGCACCCGCCCCGACCTGAAACTCGAAGAGTTGCTGCACAAGCACGGCAGCCTGACCTTCGGCGCCACCGGTGAAGGGCTCGTCCACGGCCTGGTTTATCGCATAGAGCAAGGCGACTCCGGCAAAAGCCTGACTCGCTACAGCATTAGCCTTGTGCCGCAACTGGCCTATCTGCGTCACAACCATGACCAGCAGATCTTCCAACATTTGAGTGTACCGAAGATCATCGCTCAGGTCTTAGAAGCACGCGGTATCCTAGCCGACGCCTACAGCTTCCAGCTCGACACCATCTAGGCGCGACCCGGCATCTGAAGGTCGGCACCGCGCAGTTTGTCGAGGCCGGACAGGAGATTCACTACCACGCAGGCGATAAGGTGGTGATTGAAGCAGGCATGGAGTTGACCGCCAAAGCCGGTGGAAGCTTCGTCAAGGTGGATGCGGGTGGTGTGACCATTAGTGGTGCAGAGGTCAAGACTAACTCGGGTGGTTCACCTGGCGTGGGTAGGGGCATTCAGATACTTGACCCACTCCTTCCGGGTGCTGCCGCCGGCGCCATTGCGGGACAGCTTCTGAGTGCACCGGCCGCAGGAAAAGCCAGCGCGCCGGCTCCTGCCGAGGATGAGCTTGAGGAAGAAGAAGAGGAAGAAGAGCTTCAGGAGGGAGACATCACCTTACGTATAGGGATGTTCTTTGACGGGACGGGGAATAATCGCAGCAACACAGAGCGTGTCTATGGTTGTTTTGCGCCGGATGTGAACCTGGAAGAGGCGGCGGAAGATATTCGTCAATTTTGCGCCACCCACGGATACGATGGAAAGGGCAGCAGCCCGGATATGCGCCTTGCAGCAGCCTTTCATATGGGGAGCGCGGCGATTGGCGAACAGATAAGTGCGGTGCGGCTTCGCCGCACCGCACACCGTAATCACTGTGGCTAGCGCTGCTTCAGCGTGGGCATGCATGTCTATACCATTGCAGATAGCACGCCGGAGTGGGTCGCGCTTGGTTGCAGGCGTTCCTGAACAACCTCGGCTTTGAACGATTGGGGATAAGAGCTTCGTTGGCGCTCGAATGACGTTTAGGGCGGGCGCCCATTTACAAATACGCGGACGCCATCGTCCCTAATGCTGGAGGTCGGAGGATGTGCTCCCGGATCGCTGCGGCCAAATACCACGACTAGCCCTTTGGATAAGGCACTTCGATTTGAATCGCGCCGGCAGAATTTGATCGGCCGCTGTCGAAGGCATAGCCTTGACCCGACAAAGGCAGTTTGCAGTGCCAAGTTATTCTGCGCATGCGCCTGAAACCATTTATAAGCAAGGTTGGCATTGAGGTTGGGAGCATTCCTATGTGAGTGCACAGACATCGGCTACGGTGATTCGCTGCCACTTGTTACCCTGACGATGTCAGAGCGAGAACAGCGATAGAGCAATCGTCAGCCGTTTTAATACCGAATGAACGCTCAAGGTTTTGCTTTAATGCCGCACGCATCTCCTTTGGTGACGCCGTACCGCACCAAGAGAGGATCTTGTGGATCGCCTGAGTTGCAGGAGATTTATCAACTCTTCTATATAGACTTTCAGCAGTACCATCGCTCATAACTAAAAATCCGGATCCTTGGCTACTCATGCCCCGGTAGAGCCGGAAATGGCTATGGACTTTCGAATCCGTTACGAAGAATGTTGTATTGGAGTATTCGCCGTTATCGGGATGCGATAAGACGGCGACATCTCCATCATCTTGTCGGTAGATGATGCAGCCATCGCCCACATGCCCGGCAAGAAATCTCCCCTTGGAGTGGGCGACGAACATCAAGGTGCTGGCCAGCTCTGAGACCTCGCAGCCTAGCTTATTGGATTGATGCTTCAGTGATAATCGGCAGCAATCAATCAGTTCGCTCGACACTTCAGCAGGGCTCGTATTGGATGCAGTCCACATCTCTTCAAAGCGTTCCGCAAGTGCACGAATAACGGCTTTGACGACCGCTCTTGCTCCATCAGCCGAATGCTTTTTAGAACCCGCGCCATCGGCTAGAGCAATGCAGGCAAAGTCCTGCTGGATGCGGGTCGCAGCGTAGTCTTGGCATGAAGTACTATCTTTCAGATGTGACCGGCCCGTGACATGCCCGCAGGATGCCCGATAGGTGTAGCTGCGATCCGCGTCATTCATGGTTTACAACTGTCCCCAAGCATCGATACCGGCTTTATCCAAAGTCACTGTCTCACCTGGGGTTGACTGCGAAGCTCTAGAAACACTGCGGCTCAGCCAGAGGAAAAACTCTCTGAAATTTAGCCCTTTCAGTCGCATAGGGGGGCGGCCTGGAGACAGCATTGCCAATATATCGAGGTTAGCTGCGGTTCCAATGGCGATTGGGAACACGGTCAGCTTCCTACTTTCACATAGAGCTCGAATCCGATCGCTCGCGACGCTGATGTCGTCCGTAGGCTCCCCATCAGTCATGATGACCATCCAAGGTTGAAAGTAATCAACGCCTGCACGCTGATAATCTGCTTTGCGTGCTTCGAGCAAATCAAGAGCAAGATTGACGCCTTGGCCCATGGCTGTAGTACCTTCTGCGACCAAGGCTGGAACATCCTGCCTTCCAATAGCCATGAATTCCAGAGTCCGCTTTGCCTCACTGCCGAAGGTCACTATGCCGATCTCGGCTGCGTATTGCGCAACCTCATCTTCGAGGATAGCTTCGTAGAACATTTTCACACCCGCTTGCAGCTCGCGAATGGGTTCACCGGCCATCGACCCGCTCACGTCAAGCACCAGACAGATGGGTACTCGGGCCGTAGGGTTGTCTACCAGGTCTTCTTGGGCGAGGAGATAGTTCTCGTTCATATTGATACCTATTAACGGTCATTTGAAAAAAAGAGCACGCAAGAGGACGCCCATAAACTTGGCGATCTTAGATTTTGACTTGCGGGCGTTTGGTTGAGATCGGGGGAGCGGAGTCAATTGAGGGTGGGATGGCGTGGGCGTTAGTGGACGTTGCTGGTGATGAGTGCTTTGTTTGGCTTGGGGTTGTATCGCGCTCGCAGCACGATTTTGCATAGCTTGGGCTTGTGCTGCTTGTTGAGACTTTGCTTGTGGCCAAGTTGCAACTGGTCGTGGTGACGGCGCTGGCATCTGCACGATCGGCGGGCGGCCTTGATTTTTTCGATCGGCCTCCTGAATTTTTTTAAGGCTCTCACTGGCCAACTTTGTGAGGCGGTGTTTCTTATGGCAGCTCTGGCACCAAGGCTTGAAGCCTTTTTTGGCTTGCTTCTCGACGTATCTTTTTGACGCAGTTATCGTGCACTTGCAACGTCCACAGCTGACGACTATAGGGTCACGGACGAAGTAGAACGAGCTGGGAAAGATCTCGTTTCCGTTCGCCTTTTTCTTGATCGCAGATCGGTAGCCCTCTAGGACGTTAATCCACCGATCTACGGAAATGCGCTTGCCCTCTCGAAACGTCTCTTGGAAGGCTTTACGAACATCTGGTTTCAAATGATTCCAAATGGTCTGCCAGTCGCCTTCCGGTGCATTGTCGCCAGAAAATTTCTCAGCATCATCGTGATCTCGATAGGGGAAATTTCTTGCTTTAATATTTTCCGCTTGGGTGCCACCATTCTGCTGAGAGTAGGGGGTTTTACCGGGGAACAAGATCATGAACAGCATCGTCGCAACGGAGAACAGTTCGTGTTCTTTCGTGCGCATAAAACTGCCGTACGATTCACCCTGTATCTCTGGGGCTGTAAACGCGACAGTACCTACGGGGCAGGGGAAAGCTTCGATTTGAAAACTGTCCGTGTCTACCATCCAGAGCTTCGTACTGTCCTTCGTAACCAGCAGATTGTTTGCGTTGATATCGCCTACCAAAATGTTCAAGCTGTGTAGAAAGCGAATCTGCTCCAGGAACGCCAAGCAGAGATTCACCAGGTCGATGCGCCCCCATGTCGGGAAGTTTTTCAGCAAGGCTGGTTTGACAAATATTCCCGAGAACATTGTCCTGCCTTCAGCTCTGGGCATTAAGTAGCCAACAAACTCCGAGTGCTGGTTGTATACCATCTCGATAGGCCAGCAGATGTCAGTGCGGCTGATCTTACGAGTGACCATCAACTCGATCTTCTGGCGTCTTAACGTAGTCAGCTCTTGGGCATGGTAGACCTTGCAGACCAAAGAAGGCTCGTTCGTCTCGTAGATGACGCCTTCACCGCCCTTGCTGATCTCTTTCACCAATCGCAGTTTTTTTACAGAACCGACGTTGACTTCATCCCCTACAGTCGGAAGTATTCTGCAAGCAAGTCGCTCGTTCGCGACGTAGGTCGGCTTGCTGTGAAGGGTGAAAGGCGCGAGCTTTCTAGAGCCTTCAGCTTGGGTCTCGGGCACCCACTTGTGACATGCGACACCATTGGCTCTTGCCTGAGTCAGTAACTGATCGTCGATTGTCACAAGCGCCATACGGTAATGGCTGGCGACTTCTAAGAGGCGCGTGCGGGTTGTCTGAGCCATGAACTGCTTGCGTTTGAATATGTACGCAGGAGCCCCATCAAAATTAAATGATGCCAGTAAATCCCCCTGCAGCAGAGGACTGCCGTCAGGAAACGCTTTCGCCTGAACGGCGTGATCCCCCTCGATTTGTTGGAGTACGCGCTCCGCATTGCGTCCATGATCTGTAGGCCGCGCCCGTTGATCGATCAGGATCGGTATGGCTTCGGCGAAGAGCACTGGCACATTCTGCTTGATACGGATTTTCGTGATGATGTCAGGAAATGCGAGCAGCACCCCGTCATCAATCAACACCTTCTGAATTTTTGATTCCGTCATAAGCCCCAAAGCAAGTCGAGATCATCTAAGTCATTCACATTCGAGCTTACAACGAAATGCCTGGAATTCAGAGATTTTCATGGTGGCCAATTGATCCCAAACACTAGGATCCTTCGCGATTTTCTAATGCAATCCTCGCTTATGGCTTGGGCCCAGCTTTTGCGCAACGGTAAAGCGACTGAGGTGATTTTTGGTGAGCTGAGTATTCTTGAAGCGTAAGAAGGGGTGGGAAAAGCCGTGGGCTACTCCAAGATCCGAACCCAGGTTTTTTCATGGGTGTAAGTTTTGCTGCTTTTATCCTGTCTGGGCCCTTCGGGCGCTCATCCCCCAAATCTTCGCGCTCCGCTTTCTATTAGGCTCTGCTCGTTCAAGGAGCCGTTCTATGCACCCGCTCTGAAGCGGAGGCTTGAATAGCTCAGGGTAGTAGCAAGTTGCCCTTTGCAGCGGCTAAGATGGCTTTCAGTGCCAGCGCTTGATGCCATGCACTACCAAGGAGGGGCACTATGTGGGTGGATAACGAGACGGAAATTGACTTCCTCAACTTCTCTGGGGTCGCTGACACCGTTGCCGAGATCATTTACCAAGCTGATGGCCGCCCGATCTCAATTGGCGTTTCCGGAGCATGGGGTGCGGGTAAGTCTTCGATGATCAAACTTATCCAGGCATCGCTCAAAGATCCTCCACAAAGTGATGAAAAACCCGCCAAGGATTTTGTGTTCGTCGAGTTTAACGCCTGGTTGTATCAAGGCTATGACGATGCCCGCGCAGCTTTGATGGACGTGATCGCCACACGCCTTGAGTCTGAGGCCCAGAAACGTCAAAAGGGTCTGCAAAAAGCCGGCGAACTTCTATCAAGAGTGAATTGGCTGCGTGCTGCGAAGCTTGCGGGCAGCACCGCAATGACGTTGGCGACTGGGGTGCCGGCGCCGGGTCTGCTCGGGGAGATTATTGGTCTTGTTGATCGGGTTCGATCTGGGCAGGTCGATCAGGAAGCGATCGACGGATTGCATGATACGGCTGAAAAAGCGAAGGAGGAGGCTGGGAAACTATGGAAGAGCGCGCCGGCTAAGAAATCCCCCCCGAAAGAAATACAGGCGCTGAGGGATAGTTTCGAAGCCATCTTAGAGGAGTTGGACGTAACGCTAGTCGTGTTGATTGACGACTTGGATCGCTGCCTACCTGAAACGACAATCTCCACTCTGGAAGCCATTCGGCTATTCCTGTTCTTGCGCAACACAGCTTTTGTGATCGCTGCAGACAACGAAATGATCAAACACGCGGTGCGCAAGCACTTCAGTGGCGTGCCAGATGATGTTTTGGTGACCAGTTACTTCGACAAGTTGATCCAGGTACCCATTCGTGTTCCTCCTCTGGGTACGCAGGAGGTCAGGGCGTACATGATGATGCTGTTCCTGGAGAACAGTGCGCTGCCAAAAGATGTCGTTGAGGATATTCGAATCAAGGTGCGTGGACAGTTGCGGACTACCTGGCAGGGAAACCGGGTGGATCGTGCATTCATGCAGGGCTTATACAAAAACTATCCGACTGATCTGATCGGCAAGTTCGACACAGCTGAGCGCTTGGCTGCCGTAATGACGTCGGCCTCTGGTATCCAGGGAAACCCGCGTCTCATCAAGCGTTTCCTGAACGCTCTGTCTATCCGAATGAGTATCTCTCGGGCTCAGGGGGTGGGAGTCGACGAAGCGGTTCTGGTAAAGCTGATGTTGTTTGAGCGTAGCGGTAACCCGAAGGCGTACGAAGAGCTGATGAAAGCCGTAGCTACACATAAAGATGGTAAGCCCGTCATGCTCGGCGATTGGGAGGTAGGTGTAAAACTCGGCAAGGAAATTGCTCTCCAGCCGCCTTGGGATCAACCTTTCGTTAAAGACTGGCTAGCTCTACCTCCGATGTTGGCGGACAGAGACCTACGAGGTGCCGTTTACGTCAGTCGCGAGCATGCACCGATTATCACCGATGAAGATCGACTTTCCTCGGACGCTGCGGAGCTGCTTACCGCGCTACTCGATACCCCCGAGATGGCCATGCAGCTCAAGGATAGGTTGGCCCTCATTGCGCAGGTCGAGATCAACGTGGTGATGGATCGTTTGCTGGACAAGGCGGGGGCTGAGCAAGAGTGGGGGGGGCCGCACATTCTGGAGGCGTTGCTAGTTGTCGGGCGGCTGGATGCCCAGCAAGGACTCCGATTGGCTGCGTTTCTGAAAGCGCGTCCCCCGGCACAAATCCAGGCGGGCATTGTGCCGAAACTGGCTGATGAGAGTTGGGCGAAGTCGGTGTACGAATACTGGATGACGGCTGATGTCAGTGGCCCGGTGAAGGCGGCAATAAGGAAGCTCTGATGGGAACCTCACAAAATAACGACGGGCCGGGCAAAGGCTTACCGTATGTGCCGCCATGGACTCCGCCGCTGTCTCCGATGCCGCCGCCTGTGCCACCAGTTCCTCCACAGCCCCCTGAGCCACAAGAAGCGGATCCGCAAGATGACAGGCCGCCAGAGCCAGACAAAACAAGGCCCGAGGATGATGATCCAAGGCAAGTGCCTCAGGCGCCTTCACCATTAGCGCCTCCGGCGCGATTTAAGGGCGCGCGGCGAGGGCTGGGCGACTTCGCCGACAGCGGTAATCGCGACAGCTTGCGCAAAAGCCTTCGGGAATATGTCCGCCATGGTTATGGTGGAGCAAAAACCGCCACTGCTCGCTTTGGAGGCACGGTGTCGATCGCTGGAGTCTTTGGCAATGCCCTTGAGGCGATTGCTGAAGGCGGCCTACAAACCGCGTCGGTCGTTCTTGATCGCGTGCTATTGCAAGGCCGGTCTGCCTCCGAAGTCATGGATGCGCTGGTTGAAGCAGTGCGTCCAGTAGACGGTACTCAAGATGCAGAGGCTGAGCGTGCCTCAATTCGCGGCTCGCTGTCCGATGTGCTGGTGCGTTACCCAGATGCTGATCTGCTTAACTTGTCAGTTGAGCAGCGGGCATTTGCCATTGAGCGATTCACTGCCATGGATGTCTTCCACCGGTATGAGTTGGATCTTGGGAAAACCATTCAGGAAAAGGCCTCATCGGCATCGCTCGCAATGCGTCGATTGAAAGAGATAAAGGACTACATCAAAGAGTGCGTGAGCGCGTCGTTCCGCAGAATCACAATCGCCAGAACGCCCTTGACTACTGGGAAGATCTCTCAGGTGGTCACCCAGGCGCTGCAGGACACTTTTGAAGTGTTTGAGGGGTACGTCGAATGAGGTTTGTGTGCGGCCCAGCGGGGTTCACGGTGCCGGGTATGGATGGCGCGATGCAAGTGGTGATCTACGGTAAAGCTGAGGACGGCCAGGTCAGCGTCGGTGGCTATGCTCGGGAACTGCTGGACAGAGCCCATTTGGAAATAAGCCCTCAAGCATGGGACTTTCTGAGTATCGCGCTTTCAGTGGTGGCTGCTGACTTCACTGATTTGAGGGCGAAGAGTGCTGATGCCTGGACTCGCCAGATCGGTCTAGAGATTGCTGTGCAGGATCCGGTGTTTTGGAATACGCAGGCTCGTGCTTTGGAGGCGGCGTTGCGTTTCCTCACAACGGATCAATGGACGCTGGCTTTTCATCCTGGGGGTTTTGGCCCGCCTGCACAGTTGCAGGCACTGCATCCTATTGAAGATTCGGTGGTGCTGCTCTCTGGTGGTCTAGACAGCTTAATCGGTGCAATTGACCTGGTCGAACAGGGGATAAAGCCCTACGCAGTGAGCCAGATTGTCAGAGGCGATGGTGAGAAGCAGGAGCTTTTCGCACAGAGTCTTGGTTTGAACCGAATCGGTCTCAACCACGTGGCTAGGTCGCCTGGGCAGCAAGAGCCGTCCCAGCGCGCTCGCTCGATCGTATTTTTGGCATTTGGCCTAGCCGTAGCGACCTCGCTTGATGGCTATCATCGTGGTGAGACCGTGCCGCTGTATATCTGTGAGAACGGATTCATCGCCATCAATCCACCGCTAACTATGTCCCGGCTGGGTAGCCTGAGCACTCGCACCGCGCATCCAGAGTATCTTGGACGGCTCCAGCAGGTCTTTGATGCTGCGGGCATCAACGTTCAAATTCGCAACCCTTATGCCTTGCTTACCAAAGGGGAAATGATGGCGGGTTGCAGAAACCAGGATCTACTCAAACAGCATGCCGTGGCGTCCACCAGTTGTGGCCGTTTCCAGCGGTTTAATTACAAACATTGTGGTCGCTGCGTTCCGTGCCAAGTCAGACGCGCTTCATTCAAGCGTTGGTCGCCACTCAATGACGATACTTGGTACGTCTACGACGACCTGAGCAAGAATGACCTCCAGCATGGGGGGTTCGAAGACGTGCGCTCGGTGGGAATGGCTTTGGCGAATGTTGCAGAAAATGGCTTTGAGCAATGGTTGGGTCACAGTCTGTTTTCGCCATTCATACAGGATCGTGCTGGTTATAGTGGGATGCTCGAACGAGGGCTTGGTGAGCTTGGGATCTTGCACCGCCACTATCGACTGATCTAGCTGACTGGAGGGAGACTTTATGGCGCGCCGAATATCCATCGAAAGTGATACCAGCTATCGTCGGAATGCCCGCGACTCGACTGTTTCAACCGCTAAACTGAGATGGTCACCAGGATGCGCATCAGCTGGTCGTAGCAGGGATGCCCTCAAATCTATCGTTCCGTCCAACGCTTTGGTCATCAGTTTGCATGAACGCTTTGCTGGTTAATGGCACAATGCTATGCTTGACGATATATCAGTCTCGCATTTGCTTCACGGTGTGGGCTCGCTTAGGGTTGAGAACTGAGCGCTAATAGGAATTTGGATCAGGAACGATTCGTCGATGCGTCAAGCCGATCACGTTGCACACCTTCCAGCAGTTAATAACAAAGATGAAAAGTTCCTATTGGGGGTTCATTTTGTCGAAATGACTCCGGAGCTGATTAACACCTGGAGGAAGACTGTTCAACCACTGATCAATAAGCATTATTCCAGATCTCCAAAACCTGCATCCACCGTCCCCTCATCGCCTCCTAAAAAAGTTTCAAACCTGACAGCGGCTATCGAGGCGCAGGAGCAGTGCCTAGCCCATGTATCGATGCAGAAATTAGTGCCAGACAAAGCCGAACGGATTGGGAAGGTTGTCTCTGCCCGCGAGTCGAATCAGCTGGAGTATGCTGTAGGTGCCGGGCTTGTTCAGGTAACTACACCTCATGGCACCGAAGCCATTGCCATTTCTCGCCTTAAGTCTCCTGAGGCACGTCATCGCGCAGATGTGAAGTGGTCGTGGAGATTCAATTATTATCTCCACTCCTTTTACAGTATTTGGTGTAGGAAATATCGCCAAGGCGGGGAATCCAAGGCCGTGTGCATGGTAGTGCAGAAGGGTGGACGCCACATTCCAATAGGTATGCTGACGCTTGTCCCAGATTTCAACTGCAATATTCTCGGCAAGACCAAAGATCGAGCGTACACATGGTATCTATCGGACGCGCCACGCGAGTTTTACTCGCAGGCACTTGGCTTGAAGAAAATCAGTCACATTGCTCATGCCCTTGTTGACTATACGGTTCAGGCCGGTATTGAAGCTAATCAAGAAACAACGCTGGTGCTGCGTGCCGACGCAGGTGGGGGCGAGCGCCTAAGGGATTTTTACGTGAAGATTGGCCTGTCTCCACTCCCTGATGACCATCCAGCAATTTCGCCAGCGAGGAGTTGGTTTCACGGTGGCTATTTTAAGCTTTTTCCTGATAAGACTAAGGAATTCTGTTGCGCCTTGGATGTCTATCGGGCGTCACGTACATGTCACCTTTCGTCAGTCGGACACGCATAAGGAGGTACATGATGAATCCTTTTTCAGATGAGAACCTTACGCGAGCGCTTCGGGAGGCGACCGGGTCGTTAGCCGAGCCTGATTCCAGTCCTACTTGCAGCGGGGTAGAGGACGCGCATCATTTAAAAACTGAGTTGGAATCTTTGCACAATTTCCCGCTCGGAAAGATTGGTAGAAAACTGTATCGGCTCATGATCAAACAATGGCCGAAGCCCGATAATAACTATGATTGGGTTTATGAACCGGGAGCTCTTGAGCTTATTCCGATTGAGAAGGCGAGTGTGTTATCAGCGTCTAATAAATTAAGCTCTTCTCATGCTGCAGCGACGAAAGTTACACCGCTAGCGGTCGCTTCAATATCTGATTTAGCACCAGCTCCCAGTAATGTTGCAGAATTAAGTATCGTCGTAGATCTTCAAAAGGAAGATGTAGGAAGTTTTCGAGCTGGTAATGCTCTCCCTGAGGGTAAGAACGACGATGAGTTTGTCTGTCATTGGCAGGAGGAATCCCCTGTACTTAAAATGTTAGGCGAACGATTAACGGCTTCGAAAAAGTTAATTCCAGGATTCAATGTATTGACGGTGTTGGATTATAACTATAATTTCAAATTGCCAGATCTTCGCGATATCTGTTCATTGGAATACCTTGATAGCACGAGCATAGAGGAGCTTTCAAGCGCGCTCAAATCGCCGCTGCTAGAAAGCTCTAATTTTACTGTGGTTCCATTTGGGGAGAAGCTTAAGTGGGTTAATGGTTTATCTGGCGTTTCAAAACGTGGTGGTGTTCGTGTAATTAAACCTTCGGCAAGGTGCTTCAGTCGCGAGGTTGATCAGGTTTTTAGTTCGGAACAATTTGATGGTCGTGTCTGGTTTGCTGAAGAGGCGCATCATGCACGTATAACCAGGGTTGCTGAAATTGAGTTGGTGTTGAAAACTATGAATTCTGCACTGACGACATTCCAGAATAGGATGGTGGTAGGGTGTACGGCTTCCCCAAAAAATCCTTTCTATGCTGCTGTGGATTTCGTTAAGGGGATCTTTAAGCCGAAGGAAAACCAATCGCAAACTATAAAAGAATGTCACGATATCGGGCCTGGAGAATTTGAATTAGTTGAGTGGAGGATTGATGTCGATCCGTCGTCCGACCTCGCGTTGAAAGGTTCTGCGGGTCACTTGCGAGATTACTGGTTTAAAATTCAAAATCATCAGCTATCGCTCAAATGGCAGGACAAGACCGGTCAGCGTCATCCTGAGACCATTTTTCTAGTTGGTGATGCTGAGCCTGAAAGGGCGGGAGCGATGATGGTCACTGCTTTTGAGGATGCCCACGTGGGGCAAGAAAGAGCGATGAGGCTTATCGGATCATTGAAAGATTTTGTGGAGCGGCAAGCCCGAGTTCATTGAAAATCAAGGGCGCCTTTGTAGCTAGGTGCCCTTTGACTTATTTGATGCGGTGTCTGACATGATTGAACTTGCATTTTAGTTTATTCATATCCAAAGATACCCTGTCCGCAACTCCACCGAGTAGTGCTCTGTCTAGACGCTTCGACCTCCTCGATTTCCATTTCAGCTTAAGCAGTTGTGTTAGCCAAAGTGGATGCTTTCTGCTCCTATGTTCGGAGCTCCGAGCGCTAGTTTCGGACAGGCGGATGTCGTCCGTGAGGGGAGGCTACGAGTCGCGATCCCTTGCGATCAGGCCCCTGTCGTGCAGCCCTGCTTCGCGACGTGTTAGACCAGGTGCAGATTCCTTACCAAGCGAACAGGCGGTAGATGAAGGCAGCGGAAGGTGATTGTGATCTCCGCCCTTCGCATGCGATCTTTTCTTTTTCAGCCTGCCTCACCATTTGCATCCAATCAGTACCGCCAGCCCGAAGGGCGAAAGGGGGGAGGGGCGGAGCAGCACTTATAAGGTGTTGATAGCCATTCTTTTTTTAAGTCTGGTGAAATTGCATTGAGCGATGGAAACATAAGGGGTATCACGTTCAGTGATGTGGTGGCACCTCGTTGATGCTAGTGCTGCGGTACGGTATGATAACTAGGCAGTATCTGCGCTTAAATTCTTAACGGTTAGGCAGGAAACATGACTTCGTCATACTCGAAAGCCGCTGTGCTCCCACGTAGCTCATCCCCAGAGTCATCGCTCCCTGAGCGGGTGGTGGCGTGGTTGAGATCTGATGACGCACGTGCACGGTTCGAACTGGCTGCTGACCAGGCGGATAAAGCTATTGCCCGTCTGAACGAGATGCGTGAAGTCAGCACCGAGTCTCTGCAACGTCCTATCAAGCTTGGTTAAGAAGTCGGCAATTGACCTTTGATGTCATCCCTTATTCTGTCGACAACCTGATCAGGTGTTTCGTCAGCGGTTCGCTAAATCTCAATACTGTCGAAGGTGTTGGTGAAAAGCTGCATTTGGATTATTTCACGGAATACTTCAATGAGCTTGGCGCCCAAACGATACTTGCAGAGCATGACTACATAGATAGGGATTATCTGGAGGACTATGCCGCCTACTACGACCGGTGCTTCCAGGATTATTCTCGGCGCACTCAGCGTCTTCACTTCTTCAGCGTCGCTTTTACTTCGGCTGATTTTGAGGCGTGTCTGCTCGGGGAGCCTCTGCAGATCGTTGAAGCCGAACTACGGCGATCCTATCTGGGATTTGTTGTAGTCAAACCCCTTCCGCAGTCGTTTGTAGGACGCACTTGTCTGGTCACTTATCCGGACGATGGTGGGCGCCGGCACTTTCCAAGTTTGCGAACGTATGATGTGCACCTCTTTGGACTGAATCTGGAGGTGCGAAGCCTGGCATATCAAGAACAGGATCACGTCGTTGCAGCGTGTGCGACCAGTGCTATCTGGTCTTGTCTGCAGGGGACAGGGAAGCTTTTTCAACACATCATCCCACCTCCCGTGAAGATCACTCGCTGGGCCAGCGAGCTGATGCCGGCTGACGTCACTCGGGCAGGAACAAGAGCATTTCCTAATTACGGGCTTACATCGAGTCAAATGGCTTATGCGATCAAAAAAGTCGGTCTTGACCCGATGGTCGTGGGTACCCCGAATCGTTACGTGCTCAATGGCGTTGTTTACGCATTTTTGCGGGGCAAGATCCCCTGCGTAATGATCTGTCAGCTCAAAAGTCATTCGCAGGGCAGAGCGCCGCGCAGCGAAGGATTTCATGCGATCGCCATGACGGGTTATTCATTAGCAGATGGGAATCCCATCGGGGCAGAGGAGGTTGAAGGCCTTCAGCTGCGCGCGACCCGCATCGATAAATTTTATGGGCATGACGATCAGGTCGGGCCCTTTGCGCGGATGGTTTGGCCGGCTTTGAGTGCCGACGTTCGGCTTGAAGACTCGACTGAGCTCCTGACATCTTGGCGCGGAGACGTCAGGGCTGAGATGGAATTCATCATGTTGCCGATCTACCACAAGATTCGCGTGCCCTACGCTGAGATTCACGATCTGATCCTGACCGCCGATAAATACCTTGAGGCTGTGCGTGACCATTTTGAGGTTGAGCGGGCGGAGTGGGATATCTACCTGACCACCGCAAGCGACTATAAAACTGCAGTGCGTGACGAGTATCCGGCGCTGGGTTTTGACCTGCGGGACTCGCTGTACCGAGCTCTGCCAAGATTTCTATGGAGAGCCTCCCTGATCGTTGGTGGGGAGATGCAAGCGGATTTCCTGTTTGACGCTACTGGTATCGCCACGCATGAATTGCTTGTCTACATGGTCATGAAGGAGGGAGCTTACGCTGACATGTTCCGAGCCGTTGCCGTTCTCAACGCCCAGGGGGATCTCAGGCCAAAGCAGCATGTCAAATCTATATTGGAGCGGATCTACGCTGCTCCTTTGGCTGGCTGAGTATTGAGGCAGTCAGGTAGATGTGTGCTAAATTGAATACAGGTGATGGAGCAGAGGTGTAAACAATGCTTTTCAACATGATAGGAAAAAAATCCAAGGCCGAACGGGCAGAGGACGATAAATTCCTTGAGGCGCTCGCCAATATCAAGACCCTTCATGTGCAAGACGGTTGTGTCTCCATGGAGTTCTCTGAGGTGAAAGAGCAGGTTATTAAAGCAAGGGAAAAAGCTAAGGGTCTAGTAGAAAGCTCAAAGTGATTCGATCGTTGTAAGGGATGATAAGGACGCAACATGGGCTTTTTGCTTCTTCTGCCGCTCCTGGTAAGCGGTTTTTTGGTTTGTCTCAGGCATCGCGGGATTTATTATAGACTCCACCGTTACGAAGGGCAGTTGTTGTACCTTCAAGTTGCTCGTTATGGCTTGAACTGTTTGTTCGTCTCCTTCGCACTGGTTGGCATTTTCAGCTTGCTTATCTCCCACAAATGGAAAGGCGGCTGTTTGATGTGCGGCCATTTCTGTGTTCCGCCTTTTTCTACTGATTTCCTCGCGGGATTAAGTCCTAAGATGGAGGCCATTGGTTTGGCCAAGGATGAGGTCAAAGGTGAGGCTGCAGCCTTTGTGATGCTCGTGGCTATCGGGGCGATGCTGCTGCCTGTGCCGTGGACGTGGTGGTTAATGGCCAGACTAAAGAAAAAAGTCAGGCATCGACTGGTGAGAATGCAGAAACAATATGCTGCTGAAAACTTTGACGCCCGCGCCGATGAAATTGTGTCTACCTACCTACTGAGGGAGTCGGTTGCTCACAGTCCACGCTTGAAAACCCTCTATGAAGCGTTTGCTATGCAGCATCCAGTGATGCTGTCGATGGAAGATCGAAAGGTTTACGTGGGGCACATCCTTTCATTAGGTGCGCCCACCGAGGTAGCAACCATCGACCAGGAATTGCATCTTGTCCCAATCATCAGCGGATATCGTGACAAGGACAGGTTGGAGGTCATTTATACGACCGACTACGCGGGGCTGGCAGTTGAGTGTCCGCTCTATTTGAAGCAGGAAAATATACTCTCCGTCACCCTGTACAGCGAGCCTGTAAAAGTTAAGTTTGAAAACACGAGAACGCGCGACCGCGTCAGTTTGCGGCGGAAGCTGGCCGCTGGTGCGCGTTAAGGAACATTCAATAACAATCTGACCTAGGCTTGCATCAGCAAGCCTGAGCTTCGATGTCTAACGTCAGAGGGATTGGCCTTCATACCGGGTGGCGTGGGCAGCTATAGATTTCTCTGAACCCACCATTTAGCGTGACGGTTCAAGGCTGAACGGGCAAGGATGCCGTTTAGTTAAACACAGCCAGTTTCTCTTACGACTTCTTCAGATATACCCCGCGCAGATGTTCAAAGGAGAACGTTTGCAGAAGTTCATCAATTAGGTCAAGGACGTTTATGTTTCTTAGCATACTGATGGTGGTGGCCCAAGGCTAGCAGCTTCCGACTACCTTTGAGCAGCCGGTGTAAATGAAAAAATGCTGGCAGGTCAATGGGTATAGTGGGGCGTGCTTCTGGTGTTTCAGGTGCTTCGACTGAGGGAGTCATCGCTAATAAGCATTGGAAGCTGCGAAGGCTCCCTACTGAGCCTCAAGCTTGTTGCCGAGGATGCTTGCGTGGGGTCGAGCTCCGTGTGAAATCTATGAATAGGTATTTCGGTGAAAGCGATTCTTCCCAACGGTCAGAAAGTCTCTCCCGAACCTTGCGGGATGTTGTTCTACGGTACAGATAAAATTGGCATCGACGAAGCGTTTAGAAGTGGGATACCGCTTAAAGGTCATGACTGGCGGCTTTTAGAGCATGTACTCCAAACTCGTCAAAATGGTCACAACGCCCTAAGCGCCTTCAGAGGAACAACTGTGCTTGCGAATATCAATCCGAACTTAGGTCAGGGCGCAATCCACTGGGCGCAGGAAGGTGGGTGGGTTTACCACATCGGCCCAATGGAAGGCTGGAACCCAGAAAAGCTGCTTGAGGGACAAGTCAAGGTTGCAGAGCGCTTCAAAGGAACGCCCTACGAAATGGAGCTGGAAACTTCGGTGTCTGCTCTTATCGCACCGAATCAAATCTATAAGGCCGGCTTGGTCGTGGAGTCTGCCAATTGCTTGGTAGTGAGAGAATGGACATTGAACCCGAATTATCCAAAACTTTGGTAGCCGAGCTGCGGAACCGGTGGCTGACTCTGGAAGGTCAGAATGCCCTGCGCCGATTTCTTCTCGACCTGAAAGCGCATCCGCTTGATTGGAAGTGTGAGTTCAGCGCACCGGAAGCTCCCACGGTGCCCGCAAGCTATCCTGACCTGCTAACCGATCTGCGTGGCATCGAGCTCAAAGGCGTCGATCTTCACGGCGACCAGCTACCCTACGTTGATCTTAGCTATGCAGTCTTGGAAGAGTGCAATCTGAAGGGCATATGCCTGCAGGGATCCAAGCTCAGTTATGCGCGCTTTATACGTTGTAACTTGAAGCAAAGCGATCTGCTTCAGGTCATGGCAGACCACTCCCGTTTCGAGCGCTGTTTGATGAATCAAGCCGTTTTGGGCAATGGTGATTTCCGGGAATCGTTGTTCCTGAACGTGGAGTTGCCTGGTGCTATTCTGGACAGCGCTGATATCAGCGGCTCAAAAATGAATAAGGTAAATATCAACGGGGCGCATACCCTTTTCACAAAATTTCCTGAGGGATTCTCCCCAACGAAAGGTTTTGTTGCCAGGAGGGGGCCGCGCCCATTGTGACGGTGCTGCAATTATCGCTTCGGTCTTGCTGCTGGTGAATGATGGTCGGCGATTTGTGTATCTTCTAGCCCTCCACAGCATGCCGGCTTAAGCAATCGCGTCGCAGATCAATGACATCCCTTGGCGAGATCGAGTCATTTCTGAAGCATTTCAATTACCCATAAAACCGATCCTGCGGTAGCCTCCGGCTGCACGTCGACATCGACAATAAGATTGAGAGGGGATAGGGCCGCGCGTGTTAACGGTGGCTCGATATGTCGACTGATCAAGTCAGCCAGCCCCCGATCGTCCAAGCTCGAAGCAATCCAACTGAGTCAGTAAGAAGTTCGGTGAACCAGCTAATGGCTCCGCAGTTGCGAATGGCTTCCAGAGCCGCTTGTGAGAGGAAGGGGATGCAGTAGGGGTACATCAGCTCGCTTTCGTAATGAGAGGTCTCGTCGAGTGATGTGCAATGCGGAGGATGCATTCCAAGCTTCCACTCCGTCGTAGTGAGACATTCGTCTCGATCTATTAGTAGGTGATGCGCGCACTGCGCTCAGACGCCCCTGTTCAGTCTTCGGCTGGCATCGCCCGCTCCCAAAGAAACCCCACGGTTGATCTACTTATCCCTAGCCGCCTCGCCGTCTCTGATTTGGTTAAGCCGGTCTCTTTGCACTCCTGTACTTGTTTCAGTTTAACCAGGTTCAGGGGTCTAGCAGCAGGGCGTTTCACTAGATCAAACCCAGCAAGGTGCGCGGCAATGTCGTCGTCGCTTACGCGTTCTCGCAACGCCTCCAACTCCTCTGCCGCTTTTGCGAGCAAAGCGGAGGAAGGAATCTTGTCACGTGTCGAGAGAACGAGCGTCATGAAAGCCAGAGGGCTCATACCGAGAGCCTCGGCGAGCTCTAGAAATTTATCGATAGTAGGGCTGCTCTCGGCATTCTCGATTTTGCCGAGGTACGTCCTGGAGGCTGCGTTGGCAAGGCTCTCCTGCGTGAACCCCAAACTCCCACGAACTGCTCGAACGACTGCTGCCAGCGCGGGCCTTATCAACGTCAATGTGAGCATCCTCAAATAAAAGGATATAGCCACGTCGACGTGTACAGTTACACATCATATAGTGTATAAAACTGGTCGGCGGTTCTGTCGTTTCTAAGTCGCAGGATTTGGTCTGCTGGCAGTGGGCATGGGCCTCGGTGAGTGAGTGCTCGTATCGTAGAGCTTTTCCCATCCTCTGTCCCCGGTCGGCAGTGTTGACTGCTTACGTTCAATTGATCGGCAAATCGTGTTGCGATCTACCTCGCGACTAGATTTTTTACCCCCGTCGGAGGCTCAGATTTGAGAGTTCGTATTTACTCTGACCTGCACAATGAATGCGGGAGTTGGCACGCTTCAGACTGCTCGAACGTTGACCTAGTAATTTTGGCAGGTGACATCGATAAAAAAGCGCGGGGCGTCAAATGGGCAAACGAATCTTTTATGTGCCAGGTTACATATGTCAGCGGAAACCATGAGTTCTACGACGGCCACATCGATCGCACCCTCCAAAAGATGCGTAATGCCGCTGCACCGCATGTTCACGTTTTGGAAAACGAGATACTGATCCTCGATGACGTCCGAGTCCTCGGTACGACGGCATGGACGGATTTCACGAGCTCCGGCGACCAAATTGCGGCTAGCTACATCGCCCGGGAATGGATGAACGATTTCAAATACATCAGGGTGGACAACTACAGGCGCTTGAGGCCCGACGATCTCATTGCCCGCAACCATGCGGCCAGAGCATGGCTCACCGAACAGCTCGCACAAGAGTTTGAGGGCAAAACAATCGTCGTGACACACCACGCACCTTCACCTCTCGTGGTAGGCATTAAACACGATGGGCACCTGAGCGCTGCCTATACGAATGCGTGGCCGCACCTTATCGAGCAGGCTGACGTTTGGATTTTTGGTCATACCCATGACGCGATAGACGTTGACTTAGGTGGTTGCAGAATGATTTCCAACCCGCGTGGCTACCCCAACGAATCAACGGGTTTTGATCCATTTTTCGAGATTGAGATTTGAATGGCTAATCTGGCACAAAAGCGAGACTTCCGGCGTTTGGGAGATCATGTGCTCATTGAGCACGATCTGCCTCACGGGGTCGTTCAAGCGCGAATGATTGAATGGGGTGTAATCGTTGATGCCTACCTGTCCGATGCCGCGCGCGTAGGGCAGCGATACGCTGCAATTGTGTTCTGCGACTTGTCGGGTCTTAGCGAAAACGGCGTGACTGTTGTGACTCCTCCGTTGTTGTTACTGAAGGCAGTAGCCGGGTACAAACTGATGAGGAGTGTCAGTGGAGCAGATCACTTTGTGATCACGAGTGAAAAGGGCGCGTGACCGCCTCGGCGATGCACTGTGTGAGCACCTAAGTCCCGAAGAAGATGGGGACGAAAGGGCACCTCTTTTACAGTGCTAGGCCTTATAACAGACGCACGATGAGGTCACGCCTATTTTCTGTAACCGAACCTAAAGTCCGTTATCGCACTTTTTAATGCCCTGGAGATGTATCGCTCGTGCAAGATTTAGACGTGTCGGAAATGATTGGGCCCAGCGTTGTTATGGCGGGTGCGGACTTGGAGCTACAGGCTGCCATTGAGCTCACTAAACAACGATTTCCTTCCAGTAGTTTTGCGTGGTGGACGAGTGGGTATGGGTAGACTTCGACGCCCCAAGCCTTGTACTTGAGGAATTGGCCCAGCAGCAAAAAAGACCGGCAATGCTTCTTGTCTTCAGTGTGGTATTCGACAGCTCAACGAGGTCGAATACCACACTGGTTTAGGACGACACCGCTGATGAATTTCAGTGATGGCATGTTTTTTCAAACTGAAAATAAGCTGTACGTGCTGATGGGGAACGGTCGCAGGACTTCCATGCCGCTTTCTACCTTGGTTCGAGTGTTTTGACGCTACTGCCATTAAGGGGCTGGATGGTCGAGCGTCGTCAGTAAATAAAGCAGTGAACCCGCAGAAGTGCTCACTAAATAAACCGTGAAGTAGTTTTTGAATACATATCCATCAGTATGTGCTAAAGGATAAAGTATGTCCGAACTAAAAAAAGTTATAGTCACTGTAAAGAATTACAAGTCTAGGGCAGGGGGAGATCTCGATCAACTCTATAAACGTGTTCGATTAGTGGATGAAAATGACAAAACATTTTATTACAGTGATGTGGTTGTACCAAAATACCTTGATAGGAAAGGCGCGCTGAAGACAGAAGTGCCGCGTACTTGGTACGTTAAACATCTTTCCAAGACAGCGGTCGTCATCATTGCATGTGAGGCCCAAGGGGGCAGGGTGGACTATGATCTCGACGATCTGCAGGCAATGGCGCGATCCACGGTTTTGAAAGGGGTTGTGCTATCGCTAGCTTCGATCCCAGCTGCGATAATTGTTGCAACAGCCACGTTCGGCCTCGGCCTGCTGATTATTCCTTACGGCGTGTGGTATGGTTATCGAAATGTTTTCAAAGTTCCTTCGATGCTAAGTCGAAAAACCTTAGTTAAAGATCTTTCGCATTACGGGCTAATAGTGGATTAGATGTTTGTGTGTTTCATTTTTGAAAGATTGAAAAAAGCATAATTGCTCGATCTTTATTCGAGGCCGAAGCCCCCTAGATGACGGACAAGTCCGACGTCTGCAGGTGACTGAGCGATCAATATGTTAACCAATGAGAGCCAGCAGAGTTGAAGCATCACGCTATCGAGTCAGAGCAGAAAAAATTGGCCGAGATTCTAATTGTTGAACGCCTGTCGGCAAAGATAGGCGTCGAGGCATTTGAAGCTGATGCTCTGCGTTTAGCTAGGCTGCACGAAATCAATCTTAGGGCTGATACACAACTCATCAGGCGTCGTACGCATGATTGCGAAATTGGCATGAGCGATGCTTCTTTCCTGATCCTTCAACGGGTTTGTTACGAACTGGTTGAACGGGAGCCGGCGCTGCTGATGGATCCGAGGTACAGGTGCCGTGATCAGTATCAAACTACGCTGCCTTTGACGCTTTGGTTTGCCATAGTCAGGCACGCTCGGGACGTATTCGACCCCGCAGAATTAGACGCAGCATTTTTGGCCGCAAAGAAGCGACAGGGTTTTTCAAACGACGAAGCCTTACAAGCACTTATCGCGTGGAAGCGAGGCCAGTAATCGCTATAGAGCAAAGCTCAACGACTCGCTTACCGTGTAAGCTGTATCCTTGACTCAATGACGAATCTATTGCTGTGCAGGATTCGAAGTTTAACTTTTGGTTGTCAGGGTAAGTAGTAAAAGGGTAATGCAGTATCGAGGCGTGGTCTACGATGTAGGTCTTAAATTTAATCTGGGGCAACCCTCTTCGGTTGAGCCCTTTAGTCCTGCATTGGTCAAACATGACTTTGACGTTATCGCTAATCAACTGTATGCCAATGCGGTACGAATTGAGGGAGAGGATATTGATCGGTTAATATTAGCTGCTCGTGAAGCTCACGCCGTAGGGTTGAAAGTATTTTTCAACCCTTGGATGATGAATGTTCACGTCCGAGATTTACCGAAATATTTTTCGCGGGCGGCTGAGGCAGCCGAGGCACTAAGACTGGAGGGGATAGATCTCGTATTTGTATCAGGTTGTGAGATTACCCATTTTCAATGAAGGTGTTTTGCAGGGAGCTATTTTTCCTGAGCGCTTGAAATCAATGACCCAGCTTGGGGGTAGTCTTAATTCGTCAGATATCAGTGAAAAAATTACAAAGATTTCAGATTCGCTTAATTCCTCTCTAAGGCAGATAGTCAGTGAAATTAGAAAGAAGTTCAATGGAAAGATAACCTACTCTTCTGGAGCTTGGGAATCTGTTGAATGGGGCTTATTTGACGTGGTTGGTGTTGATTATTACCGAAATGGGGAGACCGCTGAAAAGTACATTGATGGGCTTAGGAAATACCGCATAGAAAAACCCTTGGTAGTTATGGAAGTAGGATCATGTTCCTACGCAGGAGCTGCGGAGCTCGGCGCGGGTGGGTTCATGGCTTTGCTAGTGGTTGATTCTGACGGCACAGGACGCTTCGTGGATGACCTCGTTCCCACAAGAAGTGAGAAAGTGCAGGCTGACTATGTCGGGGAGCAGCTTGAACTGCTGCACGGTGCTGGTGTTGATGGCGTATTCATTTATGTATTTTCGTTCCCAGCATACCCAGCAGGCGAGGGTGCAAAAGACCTAGATATGGTCAGTTTTTCGTTGGTAAAGACATATCCTGGTCACGATCCTCGTGCTTCGCAAATGCCACCGTGGGCACACAAAGAGTCTTTTTGGCGCGTTGCAAATTTTTATAAAACGCTCCAATGTGATTCAAGTATTCGATGAGTGGGGCCGCCTTATTCACTGGGCTGCTCATGGCGCTAATCGTCAAGCAAATCTGCGATGGTGTGACGAAGGTCTGGTTCTCCGGAACCGGTTCACGGAACGTCTGGACTTCGCGTCACTCCACCTTGCGAAAGGGGAACAAACCCGACAGTGTGAGTTGAGCCGTGACGAAGACGAAGGGCCCCATTCCGTGTTTAGGCATGCCCATTAAGTCTTTTGTATGGCGATTATCATACAGACGCTCGTAGGGTGGTCTGGGGTGATGGCTAAGTTGTCTCAGTCTCTGATTCATTCCCTTCAAAAAAAGTATCTGCGTCAATCCCCCTACCTACAGTTGCGCGACGCTCTGTGTTCAGCACATGACAGCGAGCATACGTGGCCACACCTGCAAGTCAGTGGGTATGCTTGCGAAGTGCGCAGAGCTGCTGCGTTCTTAGCGTGATTCCATCCATCTCGTATGCTCTACCATCAAACCGAACTGATTGATGATGTGATTGAGCAAAGTCTGGAACTCCACCCTACGACTCGGCCTGAATTTTCAGGATCTAAGCGTTAGGGAATGCAGGAGCGGTTCAGCCCATGCCAAAGGTGGCCACCGACATTCCAGTTGTGATCAATTTTCCCATTACAGAGAGCATTTTCATCCAAGCTTAAGAAATGGGCGGCAGTGATTGCGCTTACGTTTCTTAAGCAAACTATTACTCAAATTGCGTTGACGAGCGCTAGTGGGCAAGAGCTTCTTCGGTGATCATGACCAACTTCTGAAAAAAAGCTGGCACTGCCCCGGAGCGGTGTAACTAATGGAAAAGTGGGGAACTAGGTGGCTTCGAGCACTCACGATGAACAGGTTTGCTACAAATGCGTTCATGACGCCTATCTGGGTGGCCAAATCAAACGTACAGGGACATCCACGACCTGCGGCCTCTGTAACTCCAAACGTAAATGCGTTCCCTTGTCCAACGTAGTTTCCCGCGTTGACACGATCCTTAGCAGCCATGTCATGCAGGGCGAGTACTATCGGATCTGGAATGATGAAGGCGAGAGTCAGGAGGGGGACAGCCTTGATGCGTGGGTCGGCGCGATATTCGACTGCGACAACATTGCGCCAATTGTGAGGGCCGTGTGTGACCGCCTGACCTCGTACTCCAATGACACGAACTACTCTAAACGGCCCTACAGACTGGATGACATTGGCCCCCAGTGGGGAAGTTTTCAAGAGGGGATGAAGCACGGTAAGCGCTTTTTCAATGACAGCGCAAAGACGTTTTTGGACTGGATATTCAAAGATCTAGGCCAATACTCTGCTTCGTCTGACGAGCATGCCGTTGTCCGTTTGCTCACGCCTGATGGGGCTCCACCGATTTACCGTGCTCGCACCTGCGTGGCGACATCGAACATGGAAGGGATTATGGAGGATCCTGGGCGCAACTTGGCAGCTCCTCCGAAGGAGCTGGCAGGGGAGGGAAGGATGAACCCCGCCGGTGTTCCAGCCTTCTACGGAGCATTTGAGCGCGATACATGCATCGCCGAGCTTCGACCGCCTGTGGGCGGTACAGTGGTCAGCGGTCAATTCAGGTTGAACAGGGTGGTGAGGGTCTTGGATTTCGGACGGTTCGAGAAGGCTGATTTTGGGCCTCCGCCAAGCTTTTTCGACCCAAAGCATCATGCGAAGACCGGACGCCAGGAGTTCCTGCAGTACCTGCACAACGAAATCACAATACCCGTACTTCCTGGGGCAGAGCGAGATTACCTCATCACCCAAGTGATCGCTGAATACTTGGCCACGCACTGTAAGCCTAAGATTGATGGTGTGATCTTCAAATCCGTGCAAGCGAGCACCGGAAGCAACATCGTTCTGTTTTCACATGTGGCATGTGCGCCGTCATCGATGACATGGCGCACCATTGGCGGTGGTTACGAACTATTCGGTGCGAAGCAACCGGAAGGGGCTTGCATCGAGTATGTGAAGGGCAGTCTCGTTTGCCATTCCATTCGTCAGGTGAGCTACGCATCTGATGATATGGCCCTGCGGGAAAAAGCCCCCAAACCAGTCGCTTAGGCCGATTTTTTGAGGTCTTAATCGTGCCAGTGGCCCCCGAGGCATGGAGATTAAGTGGCGACCCGGGTCGTCGCGCTTCCAGGAGACTAGGCATCATCTACATGAGACGGGCCTCAACTATCAGGCTCTGATCAAGTCCTTTGCTGCGCGGCAGAGTACATGCAATGGTGTTAGGCCGAGAGCGGCGGATGCTGGCCGGATGAAAACGAAGATCCCGCTTCACTTTCCTCGTCCAGCAAAAATTGGCACTGCTGGCAGAGGCTCAGTGCACCCTTAGTGCAATCCTTCCTACGGCACTGCGATCAAAATCGATGATCTTAAGAGGATAGCTTCTGACTTTGACCTATGCCGGCTTTAGCGGCGACCTTGGGTAGTTGAGATCTGATGATTTTTTGCTGGATTGGAAGCTTCATCGGCGCTGTCTGGTGTGTAACTGATCAGAGGGGAGAAGCGAATTTCTGTTCAGCCACCATTCAAGCTCGATGAGGTGCTGAGGATGATGTGAGTTACTCAGGCCCGCCGCATGTTCGCCGAGGGAGGAGGCAGGGTGAGACCGCCGCACCTGTAGCTCAGAATTTTCACGCAAGGTGATGTAGTCAGCGCAGCATCAGAAGCTACAGTCTCTGGGGTGGAATTCTCCTTTGCCAGGGAACGATTGATGCGCATAGCCAAACTCGTTGTACAAAACTTCCGGGGCATCCGATCTCTCGACTGGCAGCCAGGCTCGCAACCAATGAGCTGCATCATAGGCCCCGGAGATAGTGCCAAAACCACTGTACTTGATGCTATTGAGGCGACGCTGTCACCTAGGTGGATCACTTTCAGCGAGTCTGATTTCCATCTCGGGAAAAGCTTGAGCTCTATCAAAATCGAGGTGACGATCGCTGAGCTTTCAAAAACGCTGCTCTCCGATCAGCGCTTTGGTCTTTACATTAGGGGGGTAACTGACGACGGAGCTGTCTACGATGAGCCAGAGACGTATCACGATCCTGCTTTGACCATTCGGCTCACCGTCGATGCAACCATGGAGCCGGTTTGGGAACTGATTTGCGATCGCTATCCAACCCCCCGCGTGCTCTCAAACCGAGATAGGTCATTGTTCGGTGTGGTGAGATTAGCCGGCGAAGAGGCTCGTCATTTGACGTGGGGGCAGGGGTCTGTTCTCGCGAGGATGACAGGCGATACTGAGGGCGCGGCGAACCAGCTGGCGGATGCTTATCGGGTGGCAAAGCAGACTGCCAAACTCTCTTCGATCCCGTCGTTGGTAGAGACCGCAGCACGTGCGGAGGTGCTCGCGAAGCAGTTAGGCGCGTATGTGCATGATTCGTTCGGGCCCGATTTGGAATTGGGGCGAGGAGGGTTCAGTTCGGCCGCGATCGCTCTGCACGATGGCCATACCCCGTTACGAATGTCCGGGCTTGGCACTCGTCGATTGGCAACCTTGGCCATTCAACGCGCTTCGATCAAAGAGGGAGCGATTGTACTTGTGGACGAGATCGAGCAAGGGCTTGAGCCTCACCGTGTGCTCGGTGCGGTCTCAGCGCTGCGCAGTGCCCAGGAGCATTCCAAGTCCAGCAGCTCGCCCACCGGTCAGCTCCTGATCACGACACACTCGGAGGTTGTGCTCTCAGAACTGAAAAGCCACTCCCTTTTCATCATGCGTCGTAGTCGTGAAGGTGATGCGTTCATCAATGCGGTGCCCGCTGAAGCGTTCTCTAGAATTCTCAAACACGCGCCGAGGGCGCTCTTTGCCCGGAGAATACTTGTTTGTGAGGGCGCAACGGAGTTGGGGCTCATGCTAGGGCTGCGTGAGTTGTTTCGCGCCCGGCATGCTGATGTTCCGATCGAGCATCTCGGGGTTGCGATCGTAGATGGGAACGGAGCAGCGGCACCAATGTTGGCCACTGCGCTAGCGGGTCTGGGTTACACGACTTCGCTTTTTAGAGACTCGGATCAACCACTCAAAGGCAATGCGGCGAGTCTCCTTCGAGCCAACAACGTTCAGGTGTTTGAATATGGCGGGACAATGTGTACTGAGCTTGCGATGTTCAGTGCCACTTGGCCAGATGTAGCGGACAAACTGATCGGCTGTGCCATCGCCTCCCTGGGGCAGGCCACAATCCTCGCTCACCTACGTCCTGCATTTCCGACCAGTGATGTGTCGATGTCTACGGCGACTTGGGTGCAGCCCGTACCTGGCGAGGATCCCATCTGGTTGGCTTTGGCGAAACTCGCAGTCCAGTTCAGATGGTTCAAATCCGAGGAGCGTGGCCGCAGCATATCACCGGTTGTTGACGAGATTGTTCAACATGGTGAGCCAACTCCGTTTTCGCTTTGCATCCGTGGATTGGAGCGGTGGGTTTATGGGGAATGACTTCAGCTGGTTAATGAAGCTTAGCGCTCGGTCGGTCGTAGCCCCCGCCGGTCATGGCAAAACCGAATTGCTTGCCAGGGCAGCCGCCCAAGGGCAGCGTACCTTAATTCTCACTCACACTCATGCCGGCGTGCATGCGATCGCCGCGAGAGCTAAGCGCCTAGGAATCGCGAAGGATTGCGTCACGATCGACACCATTGCCGGTTGGGCCAGCCGCTACGCCTATGCGTTTCCCAAGATAGCGGGCGATCCGCCTCGTGACCCCAAAGGCGCCGAGTGGAATCAGGTCTACCAAGGGGCGCTGAATGTTTTGTCGAACCCTGTAACGCAGCGAATCGTGCAGGCATCGTACGATCGTGCATTTATCGACGAGTATCAGGATTGTGAAAGCTACCAACATGCCATTGCTGTGACGTTGGCTCGAATCATCCCAGTCCTTGTCTTCGGCGATCCCATGCAAGGGATTTTTGAATTCGTCGAGACCAAGATCAGTTGGGGAGAGCGAGTGATCCCAGACTTTCCGGTAGCTGCCGAGCTGGAAGAGCCACACAGATGGAATGCGTCGAACCCCGCACTAGGGATGTGGATCGCGGATACTCGTAACCGCCTTCTAGCGGGACAACCGATTGACTTGAGGAAGGGGCCTATCACCTACCTGCCGGCAGACAATGCATTTGACATGGGGCTGTTCTTCGATGGCTTCGACAATCGAGAAGGGTCAACGGCTGCCATCCATTGCCGTCGGAAAATCTGTGACAATCTAGCAAGTGCGACGCGTGGTGCGTTCCAAGCGATTGAGGAAATTGCCGCCGGGCGCCTGATGACCTTCGCCACTCAGTGGGACTGCTCCCAGACCAGCCGGCAAAAAGCGGAAGCACTATGGTCGTTGCTCGGCGATACCATGCAGAGAAACTTATCCCAGCCTGTACCACCTGAGGGGCTCTACGAGATCGACGCACTCCGGCAGGCTTCATGGGATGCGCTAATCAATACAGGAAGTGCGCACAGCGGCGCCGACGTCATTTCTCATGAGCGTAATCATCCTCTTTCCCGGACTTTCAGAGGGGAACTCCTGAACGATGCGAAGCGTGCACTCGGTGAGCTGGCCTACGGGCGGAGCGAGTCCCTCACCCAAGCATGCCAGCACGCCCGTCAACGTTTGAGTCATACCGGTCGACCTCCGATCAAGCGGGTGGTATCCACGCCGCTGCTTTTGAAAGGTTTGGAGTTCGATCATGTCCTAGTGCCGGATGCCACTCATTTTTTGAGCGAGCGTTTTGCCGCTGCCAAGCTCTTCTACGTCGCTATATCGCGAGCTAAGCATTCGCTTGCGATTGCTTCATCCAATCCGATCCTGCTTTTCCCGAAGCCGACTCTTTAAGCGAAATCCAGTTAGAAATCGCTCTCAAATAACTTCATCAAGCTAGGCCCGGGCACGAGTGCACCTAAGGAATTGTCTGTCTCGATATCAACGCTGACCTAGTCGCCAGAGCAGCTGAATTTGGCTGAATTCGATCCTCAAAAGTGGCAGCGTTCTTCGATTAATATGTCTTGGTTCTCGAAGCGTCCGCTAATCCAGAAAGAGAAAAGACGTCTCAACGGGTCAGAGTTTCAAGCAGGATCATGGCTAATCTTCGAATACGTTTTCGTCTCTGTCTTTAGTCAGTATTTCCTCTCGTGTGATGTATTCTTCTTTCGAAATCCTGCCGGCTTTGAAATCGTCTAAAAGATGTTTTCTGCGACGCTCGTAGCTACGATGAATCTTTGCAGATTCGACATTACTAACTATCTCACCGAACTTTAGTCTTCTTTTAAATGCGTCGTCAACGTATGTGAGCAACCCTTCCAGAGTAGAATGACCAGTCTCTGTCATGGCCGCATCAGCAAGCGTTGTATTTGTCATCATCATTAGACGGAAAGAATCTGGACTCAGTGCTTCTGTTTCCGCAATGAGACTCGCTACAACATTCGTGCAGAATGCGTGGCGAAAAAGGTGAGCGCATACTTGAACTTCGAGGCCTGCGGCAGAGCGTATCTTTCTGAACTCTGCGGTGAATGAATCAGTTTTAAGTGGTGCACCGCCACGTTCGTTTATGAACAGATATCCATGATCAGAGCGGGGAATTGTTTTTTTTATGATTTTACGGCGATCCACTCGGATGTAGTGCAATAGTTCTGCTAAAAGAGGGGGGCTAATGCGAATTAGCCGAGTGATATTGCCGCCGCGTTTCAATGTTGTAAGCTTTAGCTTCGGTTTTTCAATGGCAGCCGCAGCCATAATGTCTTCGACTTTGAGTCTCTTAATTTCTCTCCTACGCCCCCCTAACTCTTCGAAAAGGCTGATCATCAGTTGTCTACGGCTGCATAAAAAATCGGAAGTCGACATTTCATTGATGGCTGTTCGCATGGCGTCAATCGTAGCCTCTGCGATGGGTTTGCGCCTCTTTTTTGGGCCGGCCTTTCTGAACGATCTATGGTGCACCGAACTCCGCTTGAATGCGACCCCATTTCGATATCCAGTTGAGTCAATCATCTTGATCGAAATGTTGCCCTCAATTCCGACAAAGTTTTGAAATCCATTGAGCTCCCCCACGAAATGCAAAAAACTGAGGCATCGTCTGCCAATACTCGTTATGGTTCGCTCGGATCTTTTCTGCTCTTCAGGTTTATTTAATTTTTTTTCTGCACGAAGCCCATCTATAAACTCATAAAAGTCGTCATCTGAAAGTGATATTAAGTTTATTCTGTTGTAATAACAAAATCTTATCAGGTGAGAAATTTTGCTTGCATAGTCACCGAAGCTACCCCCTTTGCTGCCCACGAGAGAAGGCCCTTCTCCGCCCCTGCCTGATTGAGACCGCATCCTTATTAGCCACGCGTTAGCTAGGAGACATGGAGTTCCATCTGGCCATGTCATGAATGGCATTTTATTACCGTTGATCGTCTGGACTTTATCTCCGCTCACAAATTCATATAGTTTTAGTTTCGGTATTGGAATGAATAACTGTTTGCAAGGATAGTTAACGATTCTTTTTTTCATTGGTGACCACTTGAAGAGATGGCTTCATTGAAAGCAGAGAAATGTCATCAAAAGGGGCAGGGTTGATGCTGAGAATTTTGATGATTCTGTTAATCGATTTTTCTATTCGCTGTTGTCGATCACGATCATTCACTGTGCGAGATATTGACAGCAAATCTCTGCGGTTTACTTCTAGGGCTTGAATTAACACCATGTTCACTGCGTGGAGTTCGGATATCTTGGATTCAAGGTTTTTAGCTTTTAGCTCTAGAGACGAGCGAGTCCGGTTTTTGGACGTTGATTCTTGTCCTTGGTTGTTGTTAGCGGGCTTGTTTAGCTCCTGCAGGGCGCGAAGGCGAAGTTTGTCTAAGTGCTCGAAGTTGTCGCCAATATTATTTTTCGATAGCCATTTTTTTAAGGTATTTAAGCTTATTGGGTTTATAACCAGATTTTCAGAATCGGTGGCAATCGTGATGTTCAATTTGCATAGATTTCCCTGTGTGGCTAATGCCGTAAGCAAGTGATCATGTTGCTTAAACTCTTCCGGGGCCGAAACGATTTTTCGAAGTAATATAAAACGATTCTCGATGGATGATCTAACTTTTTCTTGTTTAGTCATGTTGACCCCGGAATTTAGTTTACGATGAATAGGACGCGCATAGAGACTCCATTTTCATCCTTGAAGAAATGGTAGTCGATGCTAGCCTTCTTCTGTTCAAGAATGGCTTCTAAATAGTCCTCGATTTCTTGCTCATCAACGAGGTGGATCAACTTAGTCCCAAACCTAAGCTCAAGAAGATCTCTCAGATTTTGATAGCTTTCCAGACGATCTTTTTTTGCAATTTCCGCGAAGTAACGGGCTCCGGCACCCATGATTTCTTTCTCAGATAGACACTCCTGTAGGTAGCGCCAGACGTGCTCTACGTCTCGATGACCTAGCATCCAGCGAAGCGTGTCGAGATCTCCAAAACTATTGGTATAGAAAAACATCATTGCGAAAAATCTGCGGAGTTGATGCTATCTCACATAGTACCGCTTGCCCTCCGGAGTTACAGTCGTTTCAAAGTAGTCACACGCAAAATCCAGGCACTGGTTATATTGATGCCTGGAAGCATTATTCAATCCTGTATGACCCATTAAGTACGGGGCCGCAAAGAGGTCTTCTGATTCTTTAATCACGCCTGCGTTTTTGAGCTTTATCTGAAAGCGCCGAATCTCCTCGATCATTTCCACAGCAATCGCATCGATTGGGCGCGATTCGCGCTGTCTCAAGCCGAGCGCATGACGCGTGGATTTAGCAATTTCAAATATTAACCATGAGCATGATGGATCTAAGCATTTCTCTGACTTGAGCGTAATAAGCTCATCAACACGGCGAGCCATAATCATGCCGACTATTAGCTGAACGCACCCAATGTAGATATGAACCAGTTCGAGTAACCCATGGTTTGCTCGTAATTGATCATAGTACGTGTTTCGGCCTGCTTTCCTCGGCTCGAAATTTTTCGATGAGTCAAAGCTCGATAACCCCAGTTTTTTTACCCCAAGCTGTACCAGTTCAGGGCCAACAAGTGTTGCTAACATCCCCTCCGATAGATGATGCATCGAAATATTCTGCTCATGGCAATACTGCGCAACGCTTACAAATCCATCTAGCACTTTTCGTCCGTGCTGGATATGGAACTCCATGCTTTTGCGAAAGAGTTCAAGAAGAGTTTTTGAAGGCACACTTCTAAATCTGGCAGCTTCTGCTACCTTGGGCATGTATTTCTTAATACTATCCACGTCAGCGGGCGCGGATAACTTGAGGGGTTCCAACGCAGCAGTGCATACAAAAAAATAGCGATAGTAAAAATAATAGGTGTCTTGTAAACGATCAGAGCTGCCCGTGGTAACAGGCATCGCGGGGTATTCGCGCTTATGTATAGGCTCGTTAGGAAAAAAACTCAGGATGTAGAAAGTCGATTTTTGTGTGTCTTTCCCTCGCAATGTATCAGGATAAATTATGTTGGAAAGTTTTTTTGTGTTAACCGCTAATCCGTACTGGTTGTTTCTATAGTAAAGTCCGGACTTCATTAGCGCTGCGCGCAGCCTAGGGATGTCAATAATAGGGAAGTCTAAGTCGTTCTCATCTATTTGGTCTTCGCTAACTTCAATCATGGCCGGATATGTGGCAAAAATTTGTGCTGCTTCAGCATCGGTCAAAAGTTCTACTTGGTCTCTGAAAAATGTGCAGCAGCGGTTTTTCCAGTCATAAATGGTGTTTTCAGAGTTGGAAGAGGAGGCCATCTTATTCAAAATATGTTTTAGATCGTCTCCGTCCAGCGACCCTAATCCATGTTCTAAAATTTTAAGCTCTTTTGCGTGGATGAGCAGATAGTCGATAGCCCGCATCGAACATTTGAGGCGATGATTTTTAGACTCCGGAGATAGTGTTGCAAACTCGCAGGTCATGCCCTCTACGGACATGATCATCAAGTGTTTAAGTGACTTTAGAAGAGTTTTATTTTTCTCGTCAGTCAGAGTTGTCCCGTCCCATAGCGCTACTCTCCAGTCTACAGTGATCGGATTTTGCTGGAATGTTTGAATCGACCATATGTGATTTTCGAATGCGCACAGCAGCCACTGGGCCTTCGTATGGCAGCCCTCTGCGCCATCGATGAAAACCTCTAAAAACTCATACCCAGTGTGTAGGTGCATAGATCAAATTCTGCATACGATTTTTGTCAACGAGCTTGAGGGCGTTTGCCAGGTGTCGTTTTAAGACACGATTGTATCCCTGCTCAATCTCAATTTTGATGTGTTCGGCGATTGAAGCCCAATATTCTGCTGTGCCATTGACTTTGTGGCGAACAGTGGCTGACTTGACCGCTGCTTCTAGCGAAAACAGCGCTGCAAGAAAGCCAGTACTTATGGCAAGCACAGCCTCTTTAATATTTTCTTTTGGCTGATCCGCCTTGCGCTTCGGATCTTTAGCTTGGGGAGGCACCTCTTGGATGCGATGCTTTTCTAGGAATGCATGAAGTTCAGCCATGTCGTGGAATTTCGTCGCCCGCAACAGATAGGGGCTTTCTTCCATGGCCAGGCAAACCATCGACTTCTGGAAGATTCGTATCCAGCGTGATTTTACAAACGCTAATAGAGCTTCTGGAAGGTAATGACTGAGCAAGTCAGAGTAGTAGTGCTCATGACCAAGAGCCTGAGACATTACTTTGGTACTTTTTGTCTCTATGAAGATTTCAACAGCGCTCGATGATCGGATATTTGTCAGCCGAACCTTTTTCAAGAGCTTTACAAGTTCATGATCCGGTAGTTGCGTGTGCGGCCTGAACTCTGCAATCAGTCGATCGCGAAGCTTGGAGGCGTTGTTGAATTTGGAGTCGTTCCAAACAGTGACTTGGGCTTGTTTAGGTGGAGCAAATCCCGCTCCTGTGGTGAGGAAGAGCAAGCGATATGCGCTACTGCCCTCATCACGCAGGCGGTTTCGAGCGTCCGAGGTGACCTCGATAATTTCGCGAACACGCTCAAAGGCACTATCCGTCAGCTCGACCACTTGCTCGCGAACATCTGATGGCTTTCTGTTTTTGTAACCGATTAGCAGTCTTGAGGCTTCATTGAATCCGGTAAGCTGATCGTGGTCGTCGTACAGATTGAAGTCTCGTAGGAATTCGGTTGTGATAAGAGGATGTTCGAGAACCAATAAGCATTGATGGGGAAAAAGGCTCCCTGTAGTAGTAAAGCCAAACTCGAATGCCAAGTCCTTGAGCTTGCACTTTTGGCCTGTGTGGTATTCATAAACTTTGCAAAGGAATTTGGGGGGCACCTGGGAGTCTGGGGCTTCCAGCGTGGCGCACAAATCTGCCAACGTATATTCTTTGTATTTTGTACCAGTGGCGTCTTTGATTACACGGCCTTCGGCTGCCAGAGATTTTCGCTTTCTGTAACGGCGAATCAAATTATCAGCTTGAGCGTGAGCCCAATTCTTTACCGTGCGCAGGTCGTCCTTGATCTGGAAGAAAAGCAACTCCATTGCTTCGTTATCACTGACGTGAAGCGGGATGGTGGTTAGCAGCTTCTCCTGCACGATTAGCCCATTATCACGCTCTGAAGTCTTGGACTCAGAGGGGCGTTTCGTAGCAGCAGGAGGGGTTTTGATAGGGGAGGTCAATGGTGCCCAGATACCTGTCCGGCACAAGCACTCCTCAATGCTTCTGACGAACCTGCTCCATCGCTTCAATTGAGACTTGGCGTCATTCCCAATCCTCCTGGCACGAGAGAAGTGGGCGATGGTGAACTCGTGCATGAAGGATTTAACACCTTCTTCAGTTTGGAACTGCTCCTCTGACCACAGCGCATGGGTTTTTGTGAGGTAGTCAAATAGATGATTCCACTCAGTCCACGCGGCACCTGCTTGCCCGCGCACGTGCCGCCGCAGCTTCTCATAGATCCCGTCGACGTAATCTCGCCCACGCAGTTGGGCAAGCTGCGCCAAACGCAGATACATCGTTTGCTTGCCTGTACCAGCAAGCGGCCAGCCCTCCCAGTACCAGCGCTGATAGTCAGTCGCCGCTGACAATCGGGAGCAGATAGATTCACAGGATGTGAATGACGCTTTGCTCCATTCGAGCTGACGTGCACTAGGAACCAACTCTGGCAAGTAGCTCCAAGCCTTATACAGATCACGCACCCGGATCTCTGCACCGTCCTTTTTACTATTGTCCAGCAAATCTCCCGCCATGGCTGCGCTGAAGTCCTGGAGGATCTTGTCGATGTCGGGGGATTTCAGAGTCTCCGTCGTTATCCGCTGGCCAGTGATGTCGCAGAAGACTTCAAGCAGCTTTATAGAGCCGGTCAACTCTTGAAAACGGGCTCCGCTGGCTTCTCGGAATTTCCGGTTCGCTTGTTCGAGTAGGGAGGCTACTTCAGGATCCACTGCGTTGAGCGGATGGTGTCGGATAGCTCGGTAGGATTTGACAATTGTCATTCTTCGATTTAGCATAGTATTGGTCTGTAAGGCTTGTGGTAGGGCGCTTGCAGGCATTTTGACAGAACGTGCTAATTAGTCAAAGGAAAGAGCTGGGTTTCGAACTGAACCTGGACTTCAAAGAAGACTTGTCCGAAGAAGCCATTGACGCTTTCCTCGAAGCATTCATCAAAGAAGCCATGGAAGCCAACGGTCTGGGTTATGTTGGCGGCGATGACTTCGGTCTGGTTTGCCTGCAGAAGCGTGGCTCGGTCAACGAAGAGCAGCGCGCTGCCGTTGAAGCCTGGCTGAAAAACCGTAGCGAACTGACCGGCATGACCGTCAGCCCGCTGCTGGACGTCTGGTATCCGGAAAAGCCGATCAACGCGGCCAAGTGATACTGAAAAAAACGGCGACATGAGGGTCGCCGTTTTTTTATGCCTGGGCTTTGCGCCAATTCAAAATCAGTAACGTCAAAACCCCCGCGACAATCCCCCAGAACGCCGAGCCGATGGAAAACAGCGTCAACCCCGACGCCGTGACCATAAAGGTGATCAGCGCCGCCTCGCGTTCCTTCACTTCGGTCATGGCAATGCTCAGGCCGTTGATGATCGAGCCGAACAGCGCCAGCGCGGCAATCGACAGCACCAGTTCTTTCGGCAACGCGGCAAACAGCGCCGCCAATGTGGCGCCGAACACCCCGGCAATCCCGTAGAAAATCCCGCACCAGACCGCGGCGGTGTAGCGTTTGTTGCGATCTTCATGGGCGTGCGGCCCGGTGCAGATCGCCGCGCTGATCGCCGCGAGGTTGATGCCGTGGGAGCCGAATGGCGCCAGCAACAGCGAGGCGATGCCGGTGCTGGTGATCAGTGGCGAGGCCGGCACGTTGTAGCCGTCGGCGCGCAGTACGGCGATGCCGGGCATGTTCTGCGAAGTCATCGCCACCACGAACAACGGAATGCCGATGCTGATGGTTGCGGCCAGCGAGAAGTGCGGCGTGGTCCAGACTGGCGTCGCCAGTTCCAGATGGAAAGCGCTGAAATCCAGCAGCCCCATGAAACCTGACAGCGCAGTGCCGATCAGTAGCGCAGCCAGTACCGCGTAACGCGGTGACAGGCGTTTGACCAGCAGATAAGTGAAGAACATCCCCAGCACCAGCCCGGTGCGGTGTTGCGCGGCGACGAAGATTTCGCTGCCGATCTTGAACAGAATCCCCGCCAGCAACGCTGCCGCCAGCGACGCCGGGATCTTCTTCACCAAGCGTTCGAAGCTGCCGGTCAGCCCGCAAATCGTCACCAGCACCGCGCAGGTGATATAGGCACCGATAGCCTCGCCATAACTGACGCCACCGAGGCTGGTGATCAACAGGGCTGCACCCGGTGTCGACCAGGCAATCGTGATCGGTGTGCGATAACGCAGCGACAAGCCGATCGAGCACACCGCCATGCCGATCGAGATCGCCCAGATCCACGAGGAAATCTGCGCGCTGCTCAGGCCCGCCGCTTGCCCGGCCTGGAACATCAGCACCAGCGAACTGGTGTAGCCGGTCATCATCGCGATGAAACCGGCAACGATCGCCGAAGGCGAAGTGTCGGCGAGGGGGCGCAGGCGGGTGTAGGTGGCGTCGTTCATGACGGCGGTGTTCCTTATACAGATGAAGATCCCCGCAATTACCTGAACCCCTGTGGGAGCGGGCTTGCTCGCGAAAGCGGTGGGTCAGTAAAAGCAGATGTGGTCTGACACACCGCTTTCGCGAGCAAGCCCGCTCCCACAGGGGGATTTGTGTTCTGGCTGCGGATTCTGCGATCAAGCCTAAACTCAAACCTGACGGATCGTTGCAATACAGCCGTGGTCACAAACAGCCGTACAGTCGTGTTGCCACCATTCATTGTGTACAATCGCGCTGTTTTTTACGCGATACTTGCCAGCGACCTACTGTGCCGTATTACAGTCACGGTCTATTCGCCGCAGTTCTCCCGACTCGAGTGCCCATGAACGAACAGTTGCAACCCCTCAAGAAACAACCGCGAGCAGGCAAAGCCGGCCGCAGCGGAACCCAGGACGATATTGTCTACGCACATATCTTCGAGGCCATCCTCGAACAGCGTCTGGCGCCCGGTACAAAATTGAGCGAAGAAGCGCTGGGGGAAATCTTCGGGGTCAGCCGCACCATCATTCGCCGCGCGCTGTCGCGTCTGGCCCATGAAGGCGTGGTCCTGTTGCGGCCGAATCGTGGCGCCGTTGTCGCCAGCCCGAGCGTTGAAGAAGCGCGTCAGGTGTTCATGGCCCGCCGTCTGGTGGAGCGCGCGATCACCGAACTGGCCGTGCAGCACGCCACCGCCGAGCAGATCGCCGAACTGCGTCAGATGGTCAACGACGAGCGCGACAGCTTCTCCCGTGGCGATCGCGGTGCCGGTATCCGTCTGTCGGGCGAATTCCACTTGAAACTCGCCGAAGCGGCGAAGAACGCGCCACTGATCAGCTTCCAGCGCAGCCTGGTCTCGCAGACCTCGCTGATCATCGCCCAGTATGAAAGCGGCAATCGCTCGCATTGCTCCTACGACGAGCACACCCAGTTGATCGACGCCATCGAAGCGCGCAACGGTGAGCTGGCGGTGGACCTGATGATGCATCACATGGATCACATCGACAGCAAGCTCAACCTCGATGAGGAAAGTGCGTCGGATGATCTGCATGCGGTGTTCTCGCATTTGTTGCAGACCAAAAAAACTGGGCGCCCGGCGGCCAAGCTTTGAGCTGACACCGAGTCGCTCCAATCGCTGGCTTGCCAGCGATGGCAATCTGATAGGCAACAAAAATCCCCCGGGGCTAACACCGCCGGGGGATTTTTTATGCCTGGAGAAAACTCAGCGCTGATGCACCAAAGCCCCCGCCGCATAAGTCTGCTGCACCGTGCGGTCATCGCCCAGTGTCATCAGCACAAACAACGTTTCGGCAATGTTGTTGGCCTGTTTCAGGCGATAGCTCAGCAATGGCGTGGCGTTGTAATCCAGCACCAGGAAGTCCGCATCAGAACCCGGTTGCAGGTTGCCGATCTTGTCTTCCAGACGCAGCGCCCGCGCACCGCCGAGGGTCGCCAGGTACAGCGACTTGAACGGACTCAACCGCGCACCCTGCAACTGCATCACTTTGTAGGCTTCGTTCAGCGTTTGCAGCAGCGAGAAACTGGTGCCGCCGCCGACGTCAGTGCCGAGACCGACGTTGAGCTTGTGCTTCTCGGCCATCGGCAGATTGAACAAACCACTGCCGAGGAAGAAGTTCGAGGTCGGGCAGAACGAGATCGCCGAGCCGGTTTCCGCCAGTCGCGCACATTCGTCGTCGCACAGGTGCACGCCGTGGGCGAACACCGAGCGTTCGCCGAGCAGTTGGTAGTGATCGTAGACGTCCAGATAGCCCTTGCGCTCCGGGAACAGTTCCTTGACCCACTCGATTTCCTTGAGGTTCTCGCTGATGT
>Ga0163161_10000320_pt1 | contig 41236 bp, 35 predicted proteins | sample S45metaG_FD_129847 | JGI IMG/M metagenome (GOLD analysis project Ga0163161, IMG submission 129847) | Switchgrass rhizosphere microbial communities from Kellogg Biological Station, Michigan, USA - S4-5 metaG | ecosystem: Host-associated > Plants > Roots > Rhizosphere > Soil | place: USA... | reverse complement strand
TCAAGACCCGTATGGCTCGCTCGACCCGCGCCAGACCGTCGCACGCATCGTTGCCGAGCCGCTCGAAGCGCTGGCGGAAGCGTCACGCAAGGAGCAACGCGAACGCGCCGCCGAATCGCTCGCCGCAGTCGGCCTGCGCACCACCGACATGGACAAGTACCCGCACGAGTTCTCGGGCGGTCAGCGCCAGCGCATCGCCATCGCACGCGCGCTCATCACGCGCCCCAAGCTCATCGTTGCCGACGAACCCGTGAGCGCGCTCGACGTGTCGGTGCAGGCGCAGGTGCTCAACCTCATGCAGGACCTGCAGCAGCAGTTCGGCGTGAGCTACCTGCTCATCAGCCACGACCTCGCGGTGGTCAACCACCTGTGCGACGACGTGTGCGTGGTGTGGAAAGGCCTCGTCGTCGAACAGGGCCCGCCGGGCGAGCTGTTCCGCAACGCGCAGCATCCATATACCCGCACGCTGCTCGATGCGGTGCCGCGCACGCCCACCGGCGGCACATTGCTTGCGGCCTGACACCGAAGCGTCGCCGACGCTTCGTAGGATGAGTGGGTCATAAGCATCTGGTTGCGCACGGGCACCCGTCTCGCGGATGATGCTGGCCCTTTCCCGAGGACACCAAGGACACCGCCTCATGCTCAACCGACGCTCCCTGCTCGCCACCAGCGCCGCCGCCCTGGCACCGCTCGCCCTGCCGTTCGACGCGCTCGCGCAAAAGAAAAAAGACACGCTGGTGATCGGCCTCACGCTCGAGCCCACGGGCCTCGACCCCACCGCCAAGGCCGGCGCCGAAATCTCAGAGGTGGTGCTCTACAACGTCTTCGAAACGCTCACCAAGATCAACTCCGACGGCAGCGTCACGCCGCTGCTCGCCGAGAGCTGGGAGGTCTCGCCCGACCTCAAGACCTACACCTTCAAGCTCAAGCGCGGCGTGAAGTTCCAGAACGGCGAGCCCTTCAGCGCGAGCACCGTGAAGTTCTCGTTCGACCGCGCGGCCGCGGCCAACAGCACCAACAAGGACAAGCGCACCTTCGCCAACATCGCGACACAGGTGCTCGACGAGCACACCGTGGTGCTGATCAACAAGGAGATCGAGCCCGACCTCTTGTTCCTGCTCGGGCAGGCATCGGCCATCGTGGTGGAGCCCAAGACGGTGGAGACCAATGCCACCAAGCCCATCGGTACCGGCCCCTACCGGCTCGACAACTGGGCCAAGGGCTCGACCATCGTTCTCGCCAAGTGGGACGGTTATCGCCACACCGAGGCGGTGCAGATCCGCAAGGTGAGCTTTCGCTTCATTTCCGAGCCGGCTGCGCAGACCACCGCCCTGCTCTCGGGCGACGTCGATCTGTTCCCGCATGCCTCGGTGTCGCGCAGCCTGCCTCAGTTCCAGAACGACAAGCGCTTCCAGGTGGTGTTCAACGCCTCGCGCGGAAAGGCCATCCTGGCCATCAACAACAAGCGCAAGCCCCTGGACGACGTGCGCGTGCGCCGCGCCATCTCCGCGGCCATCGACCGCAAGGCGGTGATCGAGGCTGCGATGGACGGACGCGGCGTCCCCATCGGCAGCCACTACGTGCCGGGCGCGCCGGGCTACATCGACACCACGGGCATCAACGCCTTCGACGTGGAGAAGGCGAAGAAGCTGCTGGCCGAGGCCGGCGTGAAGACGCCGCTCGAACTCGACCTCGTGCTGCCGCCCCCGCCCTATGCGCGGCAGGGCGGCGAGCTCATCGCCGCGCAGCTTGCCAAGGTGGGCATCGTCGCGAAGATCCAGAACGTCGAGTGGGCGCAGTGGATGAGCGGCACCTACGGCAACAAGAACTACGACCTCTCGCTGATCCTGCACGTCGAGCCCTTCGACCTCGTGAACTACACCAAGCCCGAGTACTACTGGGGCTACCAGTCGGCGAAGTTCAACGAGGTGTTCGACAAGGCGCGCAATGCGCCCCGCGCGGCCGACCGGGCGCGCTACCTGGGCGATGCGCAGCGCGTGCTGGCCGAAGACGCGGCCAACGTGTTCCTGTTCCAGCCGCAGTTCATCACCGTGGCGGGGCGCAACTTGCGCGGTCTCTGGAAGGACGCGCCGATCTTCGTGAACGATATCGCCGCGCTGTACTGGGCCTAGCGAGACGGTTGGGTGAAGGGCCTGCGCCAGGCCCGGCATCCGGGTACGTCCCGAGGAAAAACCGCTCCGGGAGCAAGGCGCCGAGCCACTCGCTGCGAGAGAATGATCCGCTGCGCACGTGGCATCTTTCGTGCTGCGTGCCTTGTCTTTCGTGGCGCCGCGCCTCCCTTCGGGGCACGGTAGGCGCCGAAGCAGTCATTCGACCCTGGCCGTTTTCCGGAGATACCCACCTATGTTGAACCGTCGCACCCTCCTCACCACCGCCGGCGCCACTGTCGCGCTCGCCACCCCGCTGGCCGGCATGGCCCAAGGGCGGAAGGACGCCATCGTGATCGGCATGGCGCTCGAGCCGCCGGGCCTCGATCCGACGGCCGGCGCCGCCGCCGCCATCGCCGAGATCGTGCAGTACAACATCCTGGAGACGCTCACCAAGATCAACGCCGACGGCAGCGTCACGCCGCTCTTGGCCGAGAGCTGGGAAATCTCGCCTGATCTCAAGACCTACACCTTCAAGCTGCGGCGCGGCGTGAAGTTCCAGAACGGCGAGCCTTTCAACGCGGCCACCGTCAAGTTCTCGTTCGACCGCGCTGGTGGCGAGAAGAGCACCAACAAGGACAAGCGCACCTTCGCCAACCTCGCGACGCAGGTGGTGGACGACTACACCGTGGTGGTCATCAACAAGGAGATCGACCCCGACCTGCCCTTCGTGCTCGGCCAGGCCACGGCCGTGATCGTCGAGCCCAAGAGCGCCGACGCCAACGCCACCAAGCCCGTCGGCACCGGCCCCTACAAGCTGGATGCGTGGGCCAAGGGCTCGTCGCTCACGCTGAGCAAGTGGGAGGGCTTCCGCAGTCCCGCCACGGCCAAGATCAACAAGGTGACCTTCCGCTTCATCGCCGACACCGCCGCGCAGGCCGCCGCGCTGATGGCGGGCGACGTGGACGTGTTCACCCGCATCGGCACGCGCGTGGTGCCGCAGTTCAAGGCCAACCCGCAGTTCCAGGTGATCCTGGCGGGCTCGCGCGCCAAGACCATCCTGTCGATCAACAACCAGAAGAAGCCGCTGGACGACGTGCGCGTGCGCCGCGCCATCCTGGCGGCCATCGACCGCAAGGCCGTGATCGAAGGCGCGGCCGACGGCCTGGGCGTGGCCATCGGCAGCCACTACGTGCCGGGCGCGGCGGGCTTCGTCGACACCACGGGCGTCAATCCCTTCGACATCGAGAAGGCCAAGAAGCTGCTCGCCGAAGCCGGCGTGAAGACGCCGCTCGAACTCAAGATGACGCTGCCGCCGCCGCCCTATGCGCGCCAGGGCGGCGAGGTGATCGTGGCCCAGCTCGCCAAGATCGGCATCGTGGTAAAGGTGCAGAACGTCGAGTGGGCGCAATGGCTCAGCGGCACCTACGGCAACAAGGACTACGACCTGTCGATCATTTCGCACGTCGAGCCCTTCGACCTGGGCAACTACGCCAAGTCGGACTACTACTGGGGCTACCAGTCGAAGGCTTTCAACACGCTGTTCGACAAGATCAAGTCCACCCCCAACGCCGCCGAGCGCAACAAGCTCCTGGGCGACGCGCAAAAGATGCTGGCCACCGACGCGGCCAACGGCTTCCTGTACCAGCCGCAGTTCCCGACCATCGCCAAGAAGAACGTGAAGGGCCTCTGGAAAGAGAACCCGATCTTCGTGAACGACCTGTCGGCGCTCTCCTGGGGTTGAGGATCGACGTGTCTTCCTCCGCTCCTTTGAACGAACTCTCGGCCCAGGAACTCTCGGCCGCCTACCGCGACAAGCGCCTGTCGCCGGTCGAGGTGACGCAGGCCGTGATCGCGCACATCGAGCGCTGGGAGCCGCACCTGCAGGCGACCTGGCTCTTTCGCCCGGAGGCTGCGCTCGAACAGGCGCGCGCGTCGGAAGCGCGCTGGCAGCGCGGCGACGCGCTCGGCCCGCTCGACGGCGTGCCGGCCACCATCAAGGAAAACATCGCCACGCGCGGCGACCCGATGCCCGCCGGCACGGCCGCCGTCGACCTCAAGCCCGCAACGGCCGATGCGCCGCCAGCCGCGCGCCTGAAGGAAGCCGGCGCGGTGATCGTGAGCAAGACCACGATGCCGGACTACGGCATGTTGTCGTCGGGCCTCTCGAGTTTTCACACGCTGGCACGCAACCCGTGGGACCTGAGCAAGACGCCGGGCGGCTCCAGCGCCGGCGCGGGTGCGGCGGCCGCGGCAGGCTACGGCCCGCTGCACCTGGGCACCGACATCGGCGGCTCGCTGCGACTGCCCGCGAGCTGGTGCGGCATCTTCACGCTCAAGCCCAGCCTGGGCCGCATTCCGATCGATCCGCCCTACATGGGCCGCGCCGCGGGGCCGATGACCCGCACCGTCGGCGATGCCGCGCTGATGATGCAGGCGCTCTCGAAGCCCGACGCGCGCGACAGCATGAGCCTGCCGGCACAGGACATCGACTGGGCCGCGTTCGACGTGTCGCCCGACCATCTGCGGGGCCTGCGCATCGGGCTGCTGCTCGACGCGGGCTGCGGCCTCGCGGTCGAGCCGGAGATCCAGACGGCGGTCGAACACGCCGCGCGCCTGTTCGAGAAAGCCGGCGCCATCGTCGAACCGATGCAGCCCTTCATGTCGCAGGCCATGCTCGACGGCATGGACCACCTGTGGCGCATGCGCTCGCTCGTGGACATGAAGGCCCTGCGCGCCGACCAGCGCGCCAAGGTGCTGCCCTACATCCGCGAGTGGGCCGAAAGCGCGGCCGAATTCAGCGGCGAGCATGTGTTCCGCAGCTTCAGCCAGTTCCATGCGACGCGCGTGGCGGCGGTGCAGGCCTGCGCGCGCTTCGACTACGTGATCTCGCCCGTGTCGCCGAACATGCCGGCGGCAGCCGAGGCGCCTTCGCCGACCAACGACCCGCTGCGGGCGCTGGAACACATCGGCTTCACGGTGCCGTTCAACATGTCGGAACAGCCGGCGTCGTCGGTGAACTGCGGGTATGCGGCGAGCGGATTGCCGATCGGGCTGCAGATCGCGGGGCACCGGTTCGACGACCTCGGCGTGCTGCGCGTGTCGCGCGCGTTCGAGCAGATTCGCGAGGCGCAGCGGCCTTGGCCTGTGGCGCCTGGAAACTGACGCCCATGTTCAGGGGGGCGATCACGCCGACGGGGTACCTTGCTCCGCGAATGTCCCCCGGGCTTCGCCCTCCTCCTTGATTTCGCTGCGCAAGGCACCCCATCGGCGTGCTCGTTTTCAGAGCAGTCGTTGGTCAGCGATATACCAGCAGCGCCTGCAAGTGCGCAGGGCATCGGGTGCTCCCCGCAGCGAAATAAAGGAGGAGCGAAGCGGGGGACATTCGCGGAGGGGAGTACCCGGTGGCCTGTGCACCCACCCTGAACAAGAGCGCCCCGAACGCCGACCAACTCAAGTCGCCGCGTAACGCCCCGGCTTGTGGTTGATCCACAAGAAAAGCCCCATCACCACCGCAGCCAGCACCGACCACCCCACGCGCTGCGGTGGAATCACGAACAGCGCGAGCAGCACCACCGTGCAGTCGATGCCGATCTGCACCTTTCCAGCCGGCCAGCCGCGCTTTTCCTGCAGGTACAGCGTCAGCACCGTCGCACCGCCGAGGCTGGCGCGATGGCGCGCGAGGAACAGGCAACCTGTGCCCAGCAGCAGGCCACCGAGCACCGCGGCAAACGCCGGGTGCAGTGAATCGATCGACAGGTAGCGCGGCGCCCAGTCGGTCATCAGCGAGAGCAGCGCGATCGCCGAGAAAGTCTTGAGCGTGAAAGCCCGGCCCATATGTCGCCAGGCGAACCAGTAGAACGGCAGGTTCACCAGGAAGAACAGCTTGCCGAAACTCACGCCGGTCGCGTAATGCAGGATGAACGCGACGCCCGCGGTGCCGCCCGTGAGCAGGCCCGCCTGGCCGAACAGCATCATCGCGATCGCGACGAACAAGGTGCCCGAAAAGATGGCCTGCGCGTCATCGAAACGGGAATGGCGCAGCAGATCCGGTAAGTTGGAGGGTTGTGGCGCGTCCATGGTGGGAGCGACGCAAATCCCGCGCCACCCCCATTTGGCTCTGGCTTCACACCAGATGGGTGGCCAGCATCTCGCGGGCGCGGGTCACGAACCCGGTCTCGCCCCGGCGCCCGGGCAGGAGCTGGAACGCGACCTTGGGCAAGGCCGGCAGGCCGTGCGGCGGCGCCAACCGGGTCACGCCCTCGCACACCGCCGATTCGTTCAGGCACGCAACGCCCAGCCCCGCAGCGAGTGCCGACTGCAACCCGGCCACGCCGGACGCCACGTGAGCAAGCACATACGGCACGCGCCGCCGCCGGAGCAGCGCCACGGTGAACTGGTGCAGCGAGCAGGTGTCCGGCAGCGCCAGCAGCCGCACCGGCTCGCCCCGCACCACGCGCAGGCCGGCGGCACCCAGCCACGCGAGCGATTCGCGCCGGATCAGCGAGGCCTTGGCGCCCTGCGCCGTGGATGACGACGACGCACCCGCGATGTCCATCGCCAGGCCGACGTCGAAGTCGCCGTGCGCATAGGCGGCCCGCAGCGCGTCGCTCTTCAGGATGCTCACGTTCAGCCGCACCTGCGGATAGCTTTCGCCCAGACGACCGAGCAACTGCGTGAGATCGCCGGGACGGAAGTAGTCGGTCACCGCCAATCGCAGCTCGCCTTGCAGCGTTTCGCCGTGCAGGTCGCGGAACGCCTCGTCGCTGAGCGCGAGGATGCGCCGCGCATATGCCAAGAGCCGCGTGCCCGCCTCGGTGGGCGCGACCCCAGCCTTGCTGCGCGTGAGCAGCGACTGGCCCGCCCGCTCCTCGAGCTTGCGCATCTGCTCGCTCACGGACGACTGCGAGAGGAACACGCGGGGCGCGGCGGCCGTGAGGCTGCCCGCGTCGATCACCGCGGCCAGGGTGCGAAGTTGTTCTAGGTCGAAGGACTGCATGGCTTTATCCATCCGTTTATCCGATGGATTCCATCATATCTTCCCGCTTTTCCGATGACCATCGGAATCCCACAATCACTCCATCCTTCATTCATTCCACAGGAGTCCACCATGCCCCACATCGTTGTCCACCTCTCCGGCGAACCCGACGCCGCCCTCACCCGCAAGACTGTCGACACCGTCGCGGAACTCACCCAGAGCGTGCTCGGCAAACAGTTGCCGGTGATCGCCATCACGGTGCAGTACATCGCCGCCGACACCTGGTTCATCGGCGGCCAGACGCTGGCGTCGCTGGGCAAGTCGGCCTTTCACCTGGACATCAGCGTCACCGACGAGACCAACACCAAGGCCGAGAAGGCGCGCTACCTGCGCGAGGTGCATGCGGCCATGGCGAGGACCCGGCCGGACCTGCACGAGGTGTCGTACATCCACGTGATCGACGCGCGCGGCGCGGCCTACGGCTATGGCGGAAAGACCCAGGAGTACCGCCACCAGCAAGCCGGGGTTTGAAGGCTTTTCGGGGGCATGGCACCATGCCGCTATGCCCTCCGCCACCTCGCACGCCGCCGACAGCCTCGGCAATCCGCTCACCCTCGACGACCCCGCCAGCCTCGCGCTGGTCGACGACTTCGTCATGGGCTTCATCTCGACCGAGTCGCGCGCCGTCAATCTCATCGCGCTGGCCGACACCGATGCGAGCCCCATCGTGCAGGCGTACTGCGCGACGCTGCACCTCTTTGCCGAATCGCGCGATGCCGTGGCGAATGCAAAGCCGTTTCTCGCGAAGGCCAGTGCCGGCGCCGCGCGCGCCACGCCGCGCGAGCAGCGCTACATCGCGGCCATCGGGGCATGGGCCGATGGCGACATCGCCCTCGCCATCGCGCTGCATGCAGAGCAGGCGCACGAATTTCCGCGCGACCTCGTGTCGGTCAAGCTGGGCCAGTACCACTGCTTCAACACCGGCGACTGCCCCGGCATGCTGCGGCTCGCGCTCGCAGTGCTTCCTTCGGCCGCCGACGTGCCCTACGTGCATGGCATGGCCGCCTTCGGCTACGAGCAGTGCCACCTGATGCGCGAGGCCGAGGCCAGCGCGCGCCTGGCCATCGCCATGTGCCGCAAGGAGCCGTGGGCGCACCACGCGCTCGCGCATGTGATGCTCACCGAAGGCCGGCTTGCCGAAGGGCTCGCGTTCATGGAAAGCGTGAGCGACACCTGGATCGGGCTCAATTCCTTCATGGTCACGCACAACTGGTGGCACGTGGCGCTGTTCCTCATCGACCTGGGCCGCGACGCCGAAGCGCTCGCGGTGTACGACGAGCATGCGTGGGGCGTGGTGAAGGACTACTCGCAGGACCAGATCGGCGCCGTGTCGCTGCTCGCGCGCCTCGAACTCGCGGGCATCGACGTGGGTGCACGCTGGAATGACGTGGCCGGCTACCTGCTGCAACGGCAGGCTGACCATGTGCTGCCTTTTCTCGATCTGCAATACCTCTACGGACTCGCGCGCGCTGGGCGCCCCGAGGCCGATGCGCTGCTGCGCAACATCGAGGCCTTCGCGCCCAACGCACCGCCTTCGACGCGCGCCGCGTGGCAGCGCGTGTGCGTGCCGGCCGCGCATGGGCTCGTGGCCCATGCGCATGGCGATTTCGCAGGCGCCATCGAAGGGCTGGGCGTCGCGCTGCCGCGCATGATCGAGATCGGCGGCAGCCACGCGCAACGCGATCTGTTCGAGCAGGTGTACCTCGATGCGCTCGTGCGTACGGGAAGCGAATCGACGCTCGCCGCGGCGCAGGGCATCCTGCAGCAGCAGCTCAATTTCCAGCCCGAATCGCTGCGGCTGCGGCGGCAGGCAGGGGCCGTCTATGCACGGCTCGGCCTCGGGCAACTCGCCGCGAGCTTGCCCGCACGCGGCTGAGCGGGCCGGCCGCAGCCATGCCTTCCCGTCATGGGACGTGGCGCAAAAGGAATTAACGGCCGCGAGGGCGCGACTCCTAAACTGGCCGCTCCACTCCGACACGATTCCTCTTCCCCATGCAGAAGTCCCTCGTCATGCTGGCCGTGCTCGCAGCCCTCGCTCCGCTCTCACCCGCACTTCACGCCGCCACCGACAGCCCTGTCGAACTCGACCTCTTGCTGCGCGGTGGCACCGTCTACACGGGCGATGCCGACACACCGGTCGTGGGCGATGTCGGCGTCGTGGGCGACCGCATCGTCTTCGCTGGCAAGGCTGCGCCCGCGCAGTTAACGGCGCGTCGCGTCATCGATGCGACCGGCATGGTCGTCGCTCCAGGCTTCATCGATGCGCACACGCATGCCGACACCGACCTGCATTCCACCGACGCGCAAAAGCGCCTGAACATTCCGTTCCTCACGCAGGGCGTGACCACCGCGGTGATCGGCAACGACGGCTTCGGCGGCTTCGACATCGCGGCGCAGGCGCAGCGGCTGCGCGCCACGCCGGTCGGCACCAATGTCGCGATGTACGTGGGCTTCGGGCCGGTGCGCATCGACCAGCTCGGCGAGGCCAACCGCGCCCCGACCACCGCGCAGCTCGAGGCCATGAAGCAGCACGTGGGCCGCGCGATGTGCGAAGGCGCACTGGGCCTGTCGACCGGCCTTTTCTATCCGCCGCAGAACTTCTCGAAGACCGAGGAAGTCATCGAACTCGCGAAGGTCGCCGCCCGGCATGGCGGCCTCTACGACAGTCACATCCGCGACGAGTCGATGTACAACATCGGCCTGAAGGGCTCGATCGAAGAGGTCATCCGCATCGGCCACGAGGCACACCTGCCGGTGCACGTGGCACACATCAAGGCGCTGGGCGTGGACGTGCAGGGCCAGAGCGGCGACATCATCCGCCGCATCGAGAAGGAACGCGCCGCGGGCCTGGACATCACGGCCGATCACTATCCGTGGACTGCTTCGAGCACGCGCTTCTCTGCCGCGCTGGTGCCGCCGTGGGCGGTCGACGGCGGCCGCGCTGCGATGCTGCAGCGCTTCGACGACGCGGTCGTGCAGGAGCGGCTTCGCACCGGCATGCGCGAGAACCTGCGCCTGCGCGGTGGGCCGGACACCATCCTGTTCTCCGCCGGCAGCACCAAGTACGTCGGCAAGACGCTGGCCGACGTGGCCAAGGCCGCCAACGCCGATCCGGTGGATGCCGCCATCGCGGTGCTGCGCGATGGCGACCTGATGATCGCCTCCTTCAACCAGAGCGACGACGACGTGCGGGCCTTCATGAAGCGGCCGTGGGTCATGACTTCTTCCGACTCGTCGCAAGGCCATCCGCGCGCCTACGGCACCTTCGCGCGCAAGTACGACCAGTACGTGGTGAAGGAGCGCACGATCTCGTTGGGCCAATTCATCCGCAGCAGTTCGTCCCTCACGGCCGACACGCTGGGCCTGCAGCAGCGCGGGCACCTTCGGCCCGGCTACTACGCCGACGTGGTGGTGTTCGACCCGGCGCGCTATGCGGCAAAGGCCACGTACACGCAGCCGACGTTGCTGTCCGATGGCGTGGTCACGGTATTGGTGAACGGCCGGCTCGCGGTCGATGGCGGCAAGCCCACGGGCGTGGGGGCCGGAGCGCCGCTGCTGCGCGTGCCGAAGGCGGGCAGTTGCGGCTGAAGAGAGGTCGGGGCCGAGGCCTCAGCCCTTGCTCTTGAGGTGCCGCGTCTGGTCGTAGGTCGGCTGCGGCGGCAGGTCGGCGAGATGCCGCGTGTCGGCCCACTCGACGATCTCGATCGCGTCCGGCGCGGCCGGGTCGGCGATGCGGATGCGGTTGAAGCCCGCATTGGGAATGTCGCTCCGGCGCGGGCCACTGAGGCTCAGCCCCTTGGCAGTGCGCCACACCATGTCGAGCACGCCACCGTGGGTGACGACGATCAGGTGCTGCCCCTGGTGCACCGTGGCGATGGTGCCGAGCGCCGCGACGATGCGCGCATGGAACTCGCGCGCCGTCTCGCCCTCGGGCATCGCGTGGTCCTCGCGGAACTCCAGCCACTCTTCCCACGCGCGCGGGTGCAGGCTCTGGATCTCGTCGGAGCGCATGCCCTCGACGATGCCGAAGTACTGCTCCCGCAATCCCGCCGAAGTGACCACCGGCAGCGACAGTTGCAGCGCCGCCGGGGCCGCCGTCTGCTGGGCGCGCATGAGGTCGCTGCTGATCAGGTGCTGCGCCGTTTCACTCGCCAGGCGCAGGCCGATGCGGCGCGCCTGTTCATGGCCGATGTCGTTGAGCGGCACATCCGCATGCCCCTGGAAGCGCAGCTCGCGGTTCCAGGCGGTTTCGCCGTGACGGATCAGGATGATGTCGGTGGTGGTGTCGGGTTTGGGCGTTGGCATTGCCGCCCATTTTCCACCGGGCGCGTGACGCTCAGGCCTTCGCGGCCGCCAGATGTTGCACGGCCGCCACCGCCTCGCCCACCAAACCCATGCCCATGCCGACGCGCGCGGGCGACGGTGTGAGCAGCGCGAGCGCCCACGCGATGACGAAGCCGCCGACGATGGCGCAGATCACCACCACCGCGGTGTATGCGATGGCCTTGTCGGGCGGGCACTTCATCAGCACCGGCAGGCCCAGGTAGATCAGGTAGATGCCGTAGAGCGCCGCCACCGCGCCCAGCACCGACAGCGAAGGCAGCAGGCTGAAGATGCCGCCGATGAAACCGGCCGTGCTTGCATAGGCCGACAGCTTGAGCGCGCTGATCTGGCTCTTGGTGCCTTCGAAGGTCGGTGCCATCGCATCGATGATGAGCGCGAGCACGAACACCATCACCAGCGACAGCACGTAGCCCACGACCATGTTGGCGAGCCCCGCGACGATCGGCACGCGGAAGTTGACGCCGAACATGCCGAGACCGATCACCGAGAGGCCGATGAAGCTCGCCACCGCCGGAATCAGCGCGAGGATCATCACGTAGTTCTTGTAGAGCGAAGCGGCATCGGCCGGCTCCGCATCGATCACGGGCCAGGTGGCCTTGGGCTTGAGCAGGATGTCCTGCACGCGTTGAACCAGGTTCATTTGTTGTCCTCGACTTGAAGCGCGAATGCGCGCGCGGGTTGCGTCACGCAGCGCCGGAAAGTATGTCGATCAAGACCCCCGATGGCTGCTGGTCATGAAGCCTATGCCGCGACCTATGCCTTGTCCTATGCCGTGATCTATACCGTTCTGCCGGCTTGCCGCGATCGCGCAAAATCGCCCCATGCCCCAACTTGTCCTGCTGCCCGGCCTCGCCTGCGACGAGCGCCTCTGGGAGGCCCAGCGGCCTGCCCTTCCCTCCGCCTTCGACGCCCGCGTGAGCGACGTCCAGACGCGCAACGACACCATCGAAGCCATGGCCGCCGCCGTGCTGCGCGAGCACCCGGGGCCGCTGGTGCTCTGTGGTGCATCCATGGGTGGCATGGTCGCGATGGAAGCGGCCCGCCAGGCGCCAGAACGCATCGCCGGGCTCGCCCTGCTCGGCACCAGCGCGCGGCCCGAGACGCCAGAGATGTTCACGCTGCGCGAAGGCGCCATCGAACTCTTCGAGCGCGGCGAGGCGCGCGACGTGATCGAGGCAAACGTCTATTTCGCCTTCCATCCCACGCAGGCCGACGACCCGGTGCTGGTTCAGCGCTATCTCGACATCGTGCTGGATGCGGGCACGGCCCAGCTCATCGCCCAGAACCGCGCGGTGATGCGGCGCCCCGACGCGCGCCTGCACCTGTCCTCATTGCGCGCGCCGGTGCTGCTGATGTGCGGCGACGACGACAAGCTCGCGCCGCCCGAGCACACGCGAGAGATGGCGGCGCTGCTGCCGCAGGCCGATGTGGTGTGGGTGCCGCAGTGCGGCCACATGCTGACGATGGAGAAACCCGATTTCGTCAACGCGGCGCTGAACGCCTGGCTCGCAAAGACCTTTCCCTCGGTCTGACCTCGGCGCTCAGTGCAGCTGGCCGCCGGTCTCGGCCACGTCCTGCTTGACCGCGAGCGCGGTGGCGACCGCGATGCGCAGCGCCTCGGTCATCGTGACGAGCGACATGCTCGGCGCACCCGGAAAACGCGCCGCCTGCTCCGGCAGGTAGGGAATGTGGATGAAGCCACCACGCACGCCCGGCAAGCCAGATACCGGATGCGTCGCGATGCGGTGCATCAGCCCGTAGAAGATGTGGTTGCAGACGAAGGTGCCCGCGCTGTTCGACACCGAAGCCGGAATGCCGGCCGCGCGCAAGTCGCGCACGATGGCCTTGATCGGCAGCGTCGAGAAATACGCGGCCGGTGCGCCCGGCACCACCGGCAGGTCGATCGGCTGGTGACCCGCGTTGTCGGCGATGCGCCCGTCGTCGATGTTGATCGCGATGCGTTCGGGCGTGATCTCCGCGCGTCCGCCGGCCTGGCCGACGCAGAGCACCAGTTGCGGCTTGAGTTCGTCCATGGCATTCGCCAGCGCTTCAAGGGCGTCGCCGAAGACGCACGGCATCTGGCGGGCATGCACCGTGGCGCGGCCGATCTTCGCCCCGTCGAGTCCGCGCACGGCCTCCCATGACGGGTTGATCGCTTCGCGGTCGAACGGGTCGAAGCCGGTCAGCAGGACACTCGTGTGTTTCGCTTCGGTCTTGCTCATGCTTCTCACACCATCGCGCGGACCGCGATGCCCTCGGCCTGCAGCCGCTCGCGGATGCGCCGCGCGAAGGCCAGCGCGTGCGCGCCATCGCCGTGCAGGCACACGGTCTGCGCGTTGACGGAAACCGTGCTGCCATCGATGGCCGTCACCTGGTGGTCGCGCACGAACGCGAGGGTCTGCGCGATCGACTGCTCCTCGCTCTCGATCAGCGCGCCCGGCTGGCTGCGCGGCACGAGGCTGCCATCGGGCATGTAGCCGCGGTCGGCGAACACTTCCTCGACAGGCGTGAGGCCGGCGCGGCGTGCGGCGTCGATCATGTTGCTGCCGGCGAGGCCGAAGAACTTGAGCGTGGGGTCGAAGCGGCGCACTGCCTCGCAGAGCGCATCGGCGAGCTCGGGCTCCTTCACCGCCTGGTTGTAGAGCTGGCCGTGCGCCTTCACGTGCGCGAGCTGGCCGCCCTCGGCCTTGACGATCGCGGCGAGCGCGCCGACCTGGTAGAGCACGTTGGAGACGATCTCGTCGGGCGGCAGGTGCATGGTGCTGCGGCCGAAGTTCTCGCGGTCGGGAAAGCTGGGGTGCGCGCCGATGGCCACGCCGTGTTCGATGGCCCAGCGCACGCACTGGCGCATGGTCTTGGCGTCGCCCGCATGCCAGCCGCAGGCGATGTTGGCGGAGCTCACGAGGCCCAGCAGCGCTTCGTCGCTGCCCGCGCCTTCGCCAAGGTCGGCGTTGAGGTCGATGTGCATGGGGGTTCCTTCTTCTTCAGCGGGACTGCACCGGCGCGGCCCGCTGGCGGTGCGCTTGCACAGTCTATGCCGCGCCCGGCCAGCCTGCCACGGCGAGGCCTTGTGCCACCTGCGCGAGGTAGCGCTGCTGCTCGGCCCATGCGGCGAGCGCCTCTGCCATATCGACCTGCACGAGGCGCAGCTTGCCGCTGAGCGGCGCCTGCGCGAGCTTCCAGAGGTCGGCGCGGATCACCACGCCGATGCGCGGATAGCCGCCTGTGGTCTGCGCATCGCCCATGAGGATGATCGGCTGGCCCGAGGGCGGCACCTGGATCGTGCCGGGGATCACGCCCGACGAAAGCATGTCGCCCGCGCGCTTGCGCTTGAGTTCGGTGCCGGCGAGCCGGCTCCCCATGCGGTTGCTCTGCGAGGTGATACGCCAGCGCTCGCCCCAGAGCACCTCGCGTGCGGCCAGCGTGAACTGTTCGAATTCGGGACCGGGCAGCACGCGCAATGCGATGGCGCTGTCGGCTTCTTCGGGGCCCCAGTCGGGACCGCGCAGGCCGAAGGGCTTGCGTGTGCGCTGTGCGGCATCGAGGCGCGAGGTGCCCAGCGGCAGCTTGTCGCCCTTGCGGAGGGCTCGGCCTTCGTGGCCGCCGAAGCCGGCCTTGAGGTCGGTGCTGCGCGAGCCGAGCACGGGCGCCACGTCGATGCCGCCCGCGATGGCGAGCCAGCTTCGCAGGCCCGCCTTCTTCGCGCCGGCGGCATTGGCACCCGAGAGCTTGAGCACCTGGCCCGCCGCCACCGGCACGCTCCAGCAGGGCCAGAGCGGCACGCCGTCGAGTTGCGCGCCGAAGTCGTCGCCGGCCAGGGCGATGCGCGTGTCGGTTTCGAAGCGCACTTCGCAACCGCCCATCGTGAGTTCGAGGCCTGCGGCGCCATCCACATTGCCGACCAGCCGGTTCGCGAGCGTGAGCGCCAGCACATCGAGCGCGCCGCCGGGGCAGATGCCCAACTGGCGATGGCCGTGCCGCCCGAGGTCTTGCACCGAGGCCAGCAGGCCGGGCTTCTGGACGACGATCATGTCTCTACGCTCTCGACGACGAAGCGCACGCGGTCGCCCGGGCGCAGCAGGGTGGGCGACTCGGCGGTCGGGTCGAACATTTCGAGCGAGGTGCGGCCGATGATCTGCCAGCCGCCCGGCGACACCAGCGGGTAGATGCCGGTCTGCTCGCCGCCGATGCCGACCGAGCGCGCGGGCACGGCAGTGCGCGGCTCCGCGCGGCGGGGCGTGGCGAGTTCGGGGGCCAGGCCGCCCATGAAAGCGAAGCCGGGCAAGAAGCCAAGCAGGTACACCACGTACTCACCCGCGCTGTGGCGCCGCACGACTTCCGCCGGCGTGAGGCCGGTGTGGGCCGCGACATCGCCGAGATCGGGTCCGTGTTCGCCGCCATAGGCAACAGGGATCTCGACCAGCCGGCCTTCGACAGCCTTGGCAGAAAGCTTCGGCCAGGCTTCGAGCACCTGCGCGGTGAGCGCATCGAGCTCGATCGCGGTCGGGTCGAAGGTCAGCGTGAGGTTGTTCATGCCCGGCAGCACTTCGCCGACGCCGGGCCATTCGCGGGCCTCGGCGGCCAGCGCCCATATGCGCTGCTGCTGCACCAGCGTGGCCGGCGCCGGCAGCTCGCACAGGAGCGCTGCATCGCCGAGCAGATGCAGGCGGGGTGGCGGCAAGCCGCTCATCGCGGCTTATTCACGGCCGAGGCTGCGCACTTTCGCCGCCAGCATGTGCTCGACGTTGGGAGACACGAACTTGTTGACCTCGCCGCCGAGCATCGCGATCTCGCGCACGAAGGTGCTGGAGATGAACTGGTACTTGTCGCTGGGCGTGAGGAACACGGTCTCGACATCGGGCATCAGCGAGCGGTTCATGCCGGCGAGCTGGAACTCGTAGTCGAAGTCGGTCACGGCGCGAAGGCCCCGCACCATGGCTTTGCCGCCGCGCGCCACCACGAAGTCGCGCAAGAGCCCCGAGAAGCTCTCGACCGTGACCTGGTCGCTGTAGGGCTTGACGGCTTCGCGCGCCATGTCCATGCGCTCTTGCAGGTTGAACAGCGCCTTCTTGTGGTGGCCCGCCGCGACGGCGACGATCACCTTGGAAAAAAGCTGGGTTGCGCGACGCACCACATCCTCGTGACCGAGGGTGATGGGGTCGAATGTGCCGGGGTAAACCGCGATGACGTTGCTGGCCATGGTTGCTTCTTCCTCATGCTGCCGGTGCGGCTTGTTCGGCGGATTATGCAGTTGCCTCCGAGGCCAGACGCAACAGGTGGGCATGCACGGCGCCGGCTTTCAGGTAACGAAAGCTTGCGAGACCGAAGGCTGCCAGTTCCTCATCGTTCCATTGGCGCGGGGCTTCGAGATAGACGACGCCGCCGGGGCGCAGCGCGCGGGCCGCGGCGCGCAAGGCCGGTTCGTAGAGCGCGACGCTTTCGAAGGGCGGGTCGAGGAAGACGGCGTGCAGGCTGCCCGCCGTGGTGCGCTCGAGCGCCGTGACGCCGTTGCCGCGGTCGATGCGCACGGCCTCGGCCGACAGCTTGGTCTTGGCGGCCTGCAACTGCGCGATCAGCCCGGCGTCCTGCTCGCACAGCAACACATTCGCCGCGCCGCGCGATGCGGCCTCCAGGCCCAGTGCGCCGGTGCCTGCGAAGGCATCGAGGCAATGCCAGCCCGGCAGTTCGCCGCCACCCGCGCCAGCCAGGCTTGCGAGCCAGTTGAAGAGCGTTTCGCGCACGCGGTCGGGTGTGGGGCGCAGGCCAGGCTTGTCGGCCACCGCGAGGCGGGTGCGCTTCCATTGGCCGCCGATGATGCGGACCTCGTTGGGTCGCACAGGGCGCGCGGGGCGCTTGGCTGCGGGCGGACGAGGGGCTGCGGTGGCTTTCTTTTGGGGCATGCGGCGAGCTTAACGCCGCGGCATCGGCGGCCGGCCGGTCAGGCGCCCGTCAACGCACGCAGCGCCAGCATCGCGGCCAGCACGAGCATGGTGCCGCCGATCAGCGCATCGAGCATCTGCCAGGCGCGCGGACGCGCAAACACCGGTGCGAGCAGCCGCGCACCGAAGCCCAGTGCGGTAAACCACAGCACGCTCGCCACCGAGGCGCCCGCGACGAACCAGACCTTGAGCGAGCCTGCGTACTGCGCGCCCGCGCTGCCTACCAGCAGCACCGTGTCCAGGTAGACATGCGGATTCAGCAGCGTGAAGCCCGCCGCCTGCGCCACCACGGCTGCGCGCGAAAGCGAAATGCCCTGGGCCGTCGTCTGCAACGCGCCGGGTTGGCGCGAACGCCACAGCGCGCGAAGGCCGTAGGCGCACAGGAACGCCGCGCCGAGACCCGCGAGCGCGGTGGCCAGCATCGGCCGTCCTTGCAACGCCTGCGCCATGCCGGCGACGCCCGCACCGATCAACACCGCATCGCCCGCCGCGCAGAACAGGACGACCGCGCCCACATGCTCGCGCCGCAACCCCTGGCGCAGCACATAGGCGTTCTGGGCGCCGATGGCGACGATGAGCACCAGGCTCATGAGGAATCCGTTGAGGAAGGCAGTGGCGGTGAATTCGGCAGGCATGGCGCGATCTTGTGGTGCGCCGCGAATTAACTCAAACTAAACCTTCTAACTTCAATTCAGTTTGGCTAAATCACGATGCTCGACTACGCCGCCCTCAACGCCCTGGCCGCCGTCGTGCGCGAAGGCAGCTTCGAGCGCGCCGCGCGCGCGTTGAACGTCACGCCCTCGGCCGTCTCGCAGCGCGTGAAGCTGCTCGAAGAGCGCATCGGCGGCGCGCTGCTGGTGCGCGGCCAGCCCTGCGTCGCCACGGAAGCCGGCCTGCAGCTTTGTCGGCACGTGGAGCGCGTGGGCATGCTGGAGCACGAACTGCGCGACGCCCTCCCCGCGCTCGGCATGGGTGACGGCGAGGCGCACGAACGCGTCACGGTGCGCGTGGCCGTCAACGCCGACAGCCTGGCGACCTGGTTCATGGCCGCGGCCGCGACCTTCGCAGTGCAGGAGGAAGCCGCGCTGCTCGATCTCTCGGTCGACGACCAGGACCACACGGCCGAGCGCTTGCGCAGCGGCGCCGTGCTCGCGGCGGTGACCGCGCTGGCCGAGCCGGTGGCCGGCTGCAACAGCGAGGCGCTGGGCACGATGCACTACGTGGCCGCCGCGAGCCCCGAGTTCATAAAGCAGCATTTCGCCAAGGGTGTGGGCGCCCGAGCGCTGGCGAGCGCGCCGAGTCTGGTGTTCGATCGCAAGGACCGCCTGCAGGCGCGATGGGTGCGCCGCGTCTGCCACCGCAACGTCGAGACGCCGCGGCATTGGATTCCATCGGCGCACGCGTTCGTCGAGGCGGCGTGCGCGGGCATGGGCTGGGGCATGCACCCGGCCAGCATGGTGGCCGATGCGATGCGCGAGGGCACGCTGGTGGAACTGGTGCCGGGCTCGACGCTGCCGGTGCCGCTCTACTGGCAGCAGGCGCGCGCGGCGCCGCAGTTGCTCCGGCGGCTCGGCGCGGCAGTGCGTGCGGCCGCCACTGGCGGTCCGCACGCGCTGGCCTGACGGTTACTTTCCGCCGACCACCACCGTCACCATCCGCTGCGGCTGCAGCTTGCGCGCAAACGCCGCCTTGATATCGGCCGCCGTGACCGCGTTCATGCGCGCGGTCCAGGTATCGAGGTAGTCCAGCGGCAGGTCGTGCCAGGCGATGTTGGCGACGTTGCCGATCAGCTTGCGGTTGCTGTCCAGCAGCAGCGGGAAGCCGCCGATCAGGTTGTCCTTCGCGGCCTTCAGCTCGCTCTCGGTCGGGCCTTCGGCCACGAACTTCGCCAGCACTTCGCGAGACATCTTCACCGCCTCTTCGGCCTGGTCGGGCCGGGTCTGGAATCCGACGCGGAACGCGCCCGCATCGAGCCCCGGCGCGAAGCCGCTGTAGATGCTGTAGGTGAGGCCGCGTTTCTCGCGCACCTCGTTGGTCAGGCGCGAGACGAAACCGCCGCCGCCCAGCACGTAGTTGCCGAGGGTGAGCGCGAAGTGGTCGGGGTCCTTGCGCGGGTAGCCGGGCTGGCCGATGAAAACGTGGGCCTGAGCCGAGTCGAACGGAATGCGCTCGTCCTTCGGCGCGGTCAGTGCGGCCACCGGCGCGATCGCGGGCAGCGGCGCGCAGCCATCGGTGGCGGGCAGGCGCGACAGCAACGTGGTCGCCACCGATTCCGCCTCGGCCCGCGTGACCGCGCCCACGATGCTGAGCTTGGCGCGGCACGGCACGATGAGCTGCTGGTAGCGCTGGCGCATGGCGGCGGTGTCGATGCGCGCCAACGTTTCCTCGGTGACTTCCTGCCCGTACGGATGCACGCCGTAGACGGCCTGCGCGAACGCACGGCCGGCGATGGTCGCGGGTTTGGTGTTGGACTCCTTGATGGAAGCGTTGATGCGTTCGCGCTCGCGCAGCCACACGTCGTCGGGAAACGAGGGCTCGCCGATCTCGCGCGAGGCCAGCGCCACGGCCTTGCCCAGCAGTGCCGGGTCGGAGAGCGTGCGCAGCGAATAGCTCATGCGGTCGGTGCCCGCGCTCACGTCGAAGCTCGCGCCCAGATCGGCCCAGGCTTCGCCGAGGGCGTTCTGGTCGAGCGCGGGCTCGCCGTTCTTGCTGGCGCGCACGCCCTTCTCGACCATCGCCGAGGTCACGCTGGCCAGGCCCGCCTGCGGCGCCGGGTCGCGCCGGCTGCCGGCATCGAAGTCGACCTGCACGTCGACGATCGGCAGCGCGTTGGTCGCGACGAGGTAGATCTTGGCGCCGTTAGCGAGCGTCCAATGCTGAATGGGCAGCGCGGCCTGCGCGGCACCGAGGCCGAGCACGGCGGTGCCTGCGAATACGGCGCGCAGCGCCAGTTTCTTGAGAGTGATCATGAGGGTTCCGGTCTTTCAGCGCATCTCGCCCGCAGGTGCCGCGAAGCCGCGACCGCGGGGTTTGGCTTCGAGCGGCAAGGGACGCAGCGTGGCCACCGTGAGCTGGTCGTCGCCGAAGTACTTGGCGGCCACGGCCTGCACCTGGGCGGCGGTGACGGCTTGCAGCCGGGCGACGATGCGTTCGCTCGCGTCGAGCGGCAGGCCCTGGACCCAGTTGCTGCCGAGTTCGCGCGCCTGCGCCATCACCGAATCGCGCTTGTAGGTTTCGCTGGCCACCCACTGCGTCTTGACGCGGGCCAGTTCGGCCTCGCCCACGCCGTCCTTCGCGATGCGTGCCACCTGGGCGCGCAGCGCGGCTTCGACCACCTCGGCGCTCTTGCCCTGGGAGGGCACGCCGTCGAGCACGAAGAGCTGTGGCCCACGGCCGATGAAGCCCGAATAGGCACCGGCGGAATCGGCCACCCGGTCGGGGCCCTGGGTAAGCGCGCGATCCAGGCGCGCTCCGGCGTAGCCGTCCAGCACGGCCGAGAGCACCACGAGCGCCCACGAATCGCTGTTCGTGTCGTCGATGTTCGCAAGCTGCGGCACCCGGTAGGCGAGCGACACATACGCCTGCTCGGCGGGCGCCTTGAATTCGAGGCGGCGAATGCCGCGCTGCACCGGTTCGATGCGCGGCTTGCGCGGGGGCACGGCACGCGACGGGATGACGCCGTAGTACTTCTCGGCCAGCGCGCGGACCTTGGCGACGTCCACGTCGCCGGCCACCACGAGCACCGCGTTCGCAGGCACGTACCAGCGCTTGTGGAATTCGCGCGCGTCGTCGGGCGTCATCGCGTCCAGGTCGCTCATCCAGCCGACCACCGGACGGTGGTAGGGCGAGGCGGTGAAGACGGCGGCGTTCTGCTGCTCGCCGAGCAGTGCGCGGGGCTGGTCTTCGGTGCGCAGGCGCCGCTCTTCCTTGACGACCTCGATCTCGCGCTTGAACTCGTCGTCGGGCCACTGGTTGTTGGCGAAGCGGTCGGATTCGAGCTTCATCACCTGCTCGAGGCTGCCCACCGGAATCTGCTGGTAGTAGCCGGTGTAGTCGCGCGTGGTGAAGGCGTTTTCCTGGCCGCCGAGTTGCGCCACGCGGCGGGAGAACTCGCCGGGCTTGATGTCTTTCGTGCCCTTGAACATCATGTGTTCGAGCGCATGTGCCACGCCGGAAGTGCCGTCGACCTCATCCATGGAGCCGACGCGGACCCAGACCATCTGCACCGCGGTCGGCGCGCGCCGGTCGGGCTGGACGATCAGCGTCATGCCGTTCGCGAGGGTGAATTGTTGGGGGCCCGGAGCCGCCGCGGTGGCGGCGGAGGTGGAAGCGGGGGTCGGCGTGGACTGGGCTTGGGCAGGCATGGCCCCGGACGCCATCAGCGCCACCGCCAGCACCGCACCAGACGCAGTACTGCGTGGCGAGAGGTGTTTCATAGAATGGGTCGGATTGTAAAAAGCTCCCGATGTTCAGTTTCTTCAAGAAAAAACCGCCTGCCGAAACCCCCGACACGCCGGCACCCACACCGCCGGCCGCGCCGGCCCCTGCCCCGGAGCCCGCGCCCGCACGCTCGGTGTTCTCGCCTTCGAGCTGGTTCGGCGCCAAGCCGGCGGCCGAAGAAACCCCTGTGACGCCTGCGCCGGCACCAGCTCCGGCACCCGTGCCGCCGCCAGCGCCAGCGCCCACACCTGTCGCGGCACCTGCGCCGTTTATCTCGCCTGCCCCGGCCCCCGTTGTGGCGCCCATACCAGTGCCGACACCGGTCGTGCCGGCACCTTCTCCAGCACCAGCGCCCGCGCCCGTCTTCGTTCCGCCTCCTCCGCCACCCGCGCCCGCTCCGGCCCCTGCGCCCGTCGCGACAACCGCCGTCGCGACCGAGCGCAAAGGCTGGTTCGACAAGCTCAAGACGGGACTGCGCAAAACGGGCACCGGCATCCAGGCCGTGTTCGTCAACGCGCAGATCGACGACGCACTGTATGAAGAACTCGAATCCGCCCTGCTGATGGCCGATACCGGCGTCAAGGCCACCGAATACCTGCTCGACGACCTGAAGGTCCGCGTCAAGCGCCAGATGGCCACCGACGCGGCGCAGGTCAAGGTGTTGCTGGCCGAGGCCATCGCCGACCTGCTGCGCCCCCTCGAGAAGCCGCTGGTCATCGGCCAGTTCACGCCCACGGTGATCATGGTGGCCGGCGTCAACGGCGCGGGCAAGACGACCTCCATCGGCAAGCTCACCAAGCACCTCGCCACCGAAGGCGCCTCGGTGCTGCTGGCGGCGGCCGACACCTTCCGGGCCGCGGCGCGGGAGCAACTGCTGGTCTGGGCCGATCGCAACACGGTCGAGATCGTGAGCAACGAGGGCGGCGACCCCTCGGCCGTGAGCTTCGACGCGGTGAACGCCGGCAAGGCGCGCGGCAAGGACGTGGTGCTGGTCGACACCGCCGGCCGCCTGCCGACGCAATTGCACCTGATGGACGAGCTCAAGAAGATCAAGCGCGTGGTCACCAAGGCCGATGCCAGCGCGCCGCACGAGGTGCTGCTGGTGATCGATGGCAACACCGGGCAGAACGCGCTCGCGCAGGTGAAAGCCTTCGACGAGACGCTGGGCCTCACCGGCCTGATCGTGACCAAGCTGGACGGCACGGCCAAGGGCGGCGTGCTGTGCGCCATCGCGCGCGAGCGGCCGATCCCGGTTTATTTCATCGGCGTCGGGGAGAAGCTCGAGGACCTGGAAACCTTCAACGCGCGCGAATTCGCGCAGGCACTTCTGGGCTGACTTCGGGACGATGCCGGAATAAAAAAAGCGGCCCCCGCTCGCGCCGGGGCCGCTTCTCACTTTTCTTCTTCTCTCCCTGCCCCCTGGTTCTTGTGCCGCACGGCCCTCGGGGCTGCGTCGGAATGCGGTGAAGATATTCGGCGGAGCGAATGCTCACCAGTGCCGAAAGTCATGCCATTCGATCTTTACTTCGGCGATCGGATTGCAATTACTACCAAGGTGTTCAGGCATCGGCCATTAAGGGCCGGGCCGCCACCTTCGACCCGGCAAGCTCGGCCATCGCCTGAAGCAGCGCAGCCGCCACGACCGGCTTGAACAGCACCGGCACCTGCGATTCCCGCACGCGTTGCAGGCGGGCGGGCGAGGTCTCGCCGGTGATCAGCAGCAGCGGGATTTCGGCACGGCCCTCGCCCGGCCCCTGGCAGAGGCGCAGGCCGGCATCGAGACCGTCGACGCCATCGGCCAGGCGGTAGTCGCACAGCAGCAAGTCGAACGGGCGCCCTTCGCCGTGCGCCGTTTGCAGGGCTGCGGCAGCGCCGGCCTCGTCGGCCACGGCGTGCGCATCGATCGCATGCGAGCGCAGCAGGCCCACCATGGCCTCGCGGATCTCGAGTTCGTCGTCCAGCAGCAGCACGCGGCCCGGCAGCGGCGGCGCGATCCTGCGTTGCGGCACCGGCGCCAGGTCTCCCGTCTCGGAGGGAAAGGCCGGCTGCAGCCCGCTGGCCTGCGCACGGGCGAGCGGCAGCACGACGCGAAAGTGCGTGCCGCGCCCCGGACGCGAATGCATCTGCACCGGATGGCCGAGCAGACGCGACAGCCGCTGCACGATCGATAGGCCGATGCCCAGGCCGCGAGAGCGGTCGCGGCCCGGATTGTTGATCTGATAGAACTCCTCGAAGATGCGGCCTGATTGCTCGGGCGCGATGCCGATGCCGGTGTCACGCACCTCGATCCACACCGAATCGCCGCGCTCGCGCGCCATCACCGTCACGCCGCCGTGGGCCGTGTACTTGAGCGCGTTGTCCATCAGGTTGGACAGCATGCGGTGCAGCAGTTGCGGATCGCTGTGCACCCACAGGCCGCTGGCGCGCACCCGCAATTGCAGCTGCTTCTGCTCGGCGCGCGCCGAGAACGTGTGGTTGAGCGGCAGGAACAGCGTGTCGAGCTGCACCGGTTGTGGCACGGGCGTGATCACGCCGGCATCGAGCCGCGAGACGTCGAGCATGGTGTCCAGCGAAGCGCCGAGCGCATTCACCGCGCGCATCAGGCGCTCGGCATTGCGGCCCTCGGGGCGGTCGCGCAGTTCGTTCTCGAGCGCGGCGCCAAAGAGCGCGATGGCGTGCAGCGGCTGGCGCAGGTCGTGGCTGGCGGTGCCGAGGAAGCGGGTTTTCTCTTCGCTGGCGCGCTCAGTGGCGGCGATCTGTTCGCCCAGGCGCGCGGCCAGGGCCTCGTTCTCGAAGCGCAGCATGAGCGACTCGGTCAGGAGCCTGTGTTGCCCGATGCCTGCGCGCAGGGTCAGCAGCAGGTAGGCCGCGCCGGCCGCCGCCAGAAAAAGATGGAGGCCATCGCCCTGCCATGCCAGCGCGGTGATCAGGCCCAGCGACATCGGGAGCGTATAGCCGAACAGCGCCGACTTCAGTGGCCAGAGCGACTGCGCCGCCCGGGCGCAGCTGCCAACGATCACCGCCATCAGCAGCGAGGTCATCGGCAGGTTGTCGTACGGCACGATGAGCCAGGGCACCACCGCCGTGATCATGCTGACCAGCGTGACCATGCGGGAGATCTTGCGTGCCCAGTACGCGCTTTCCCGCGCAGGGCGCAGCGGGGTCCAGCGCGGCGTGAAGAAGACGTAGATGTCGGCAATCACCAGGCCGCCGATCCAGAACAAGAGGCTCAGGTTGCGCAGCTGCGAATAGATGATGCAGCCGAACACCACCACGAACGCCATGTGGGTCAGCGTCGAGACGATGTAGGTGTCGTAGACGGAAGCGACGTGCTCGCGCAGCACCCGCTGGCCGAGGGCGTGGTCGGCGGACGGGTCGCTGGACGCCACAGTCGGCAAGCTCAGAAGCTCGTCAATGCAGCGTGCTGATCAACTGGGCGCGCGAGCGCATGCCGAACAGCAGCAGGATGGTCGAGACGTGGTTCTTCACCGTGCCTTCGCTCAGGTTGGCGAGTTGGGCGATTTCCTTGTTGGCCTTGCCCTCTAGCACCCACTGCAGCACCTGCATCTGGCGCGGCGTGAGCTCCTGCCATGCGCTGGCGTGGGCGAATTCGGCATAGCCGGTGAGCGCCTTGGGCACGGACGGGGGCGGGTTGTCGGCGGCGTCGGGGTCCAGCAGGCCGCAGGCGCGGATGAAGCTCACCACCTCTTTCAGGTCAGCCGACTTGGGGAGAAAAGCGCTGGCACCCAGTGCGAGCACGCCCTGCGCCAGCGTGCTGTTGCCGGTGCCGGACAGCACCACGATGCGAGCCGCCGGAAAGCGCAGCCGAAATTCCGCCAGGCCGCTCAATCCGTGGGTGTCGGGCAGCGCCAGGTCGAGCAGCACGAGGCCGATGGCGGATTGGTGGGCTTCGTACAGCGCGAGGGCGTCGGTGACGTTGCCGGCCTCGAAGACCTCGATGCGCCCGCCCGAAGAGCTGGCCTGCGCCTGCACCAGCGCGCAGACCCCCAGGCGGAGCAGGTCGTGGTCGTCCACGACCAGGATCGCGGTCGGTGCGCGAACTGGAAGACCCGCCCCGGCTGTCTCTGGCGGAGGCGTGGAAGAAGAATCGAAGGGAGCCACGCGTTTGATCTTAGCGGGGCAAAGAGCCGGCGACAGTGCCCTAAGTCATGCCACGACGCGCCCACCGGGCCGGAATTGCTACTTTTTCAGTAGCATCTGCAGCGCTTGCCCGCACTTGCCATCTGCCAGTGCCGTGGGCACCATCGAACTTTCGCCGCCGCATCGAACGGCGCTTCTTCAGGAGACTGACCATGATGCACACCGCTGCCGCCCCGCTGGCTTCGAGCGACCGCAAGGTCGACCGGCTGCTCGCGCACTACGAGGAAAGCCACCGCAATCCGACCAACGAGCTGATCCACTACATCGCCATCCCGGCCATCATGCTGAGCATCGTCGGGCTGCTTTTCGCGATTCACCCGTGGGTGGCCTATGTTTTCGTGGCTGCGAGCCTCGTCTATTACGCGCTGCTGCGCTCAGCGGCCTTCCTGGTGACGATGCTGGTGCTCACCGCGCTGGCCCTGGCGCTGGTTCATGCGATGGGCGGGCTCGTCTTGCCGATTTCAGCCGCCATCTTTGTCGTGGCGTGGATATTCCAGTTCGTGGGCCACAAGATCGAGGGCAAGAAACCGTCGTTCTTCGAAGACATCCAATATCTCTGGGTCGGCCCGCTGTTCGTTTTGTCGAAGCTGTTCCTGAAGATGGGCGTGCGTTGGTAGCTGTCGGTTTTCAGCTGCGCCGCGTGGGTTGCATGCGCATTACCCTCGTCGGAAAACGGCAACCGGAGCACCACGACGACGGTGACGATGCACCGCCGCGATGAACTCGCGTGCCTCCAACGTGAACGCACGCCCGCTGACCAGAGCCAGCAACGTCGACGCCGGATGAGCAGCCAACTCCGACTGGATGGCTGGCGCGATGTAGATGAAGCCGTCATCCCACAAGTGCAGCAGGGTCTGCTCACTCATCGCATGAACGCCTCGCTGTGAATCCGAAGACCGGAAGATTCTCTGCAATGGCCGCATGGCACCTTCCCGAGAGGGCGGCGCCTAGTTCTTCCGCACGTTCCAGTACAGGACGGCTGGCGATGGCAACAGTCCACTCACCACGCCACGGCGCACCGCGGCGAGCGCCTTGCCTTCGCCCAGCGGAGCGATCACGCCGCCTTCGAGTGCGCGCAGCTGGATTCGCGTGGCGATGTCCTTGCGCCTGGCGAGATCTGTCGTCTCGATGAACTGCGACTTCAGTGCTTCCAGTTCCGGATCGGTCGGCCAGCCGAAGAAGCCCTTGTCACCGTTGCCGGTCAGCGCGGTGTAGGTGATGGGGTTGCTGGCATCCACGCCGCCCCAGAAGGTGATGAAGGCATTCCAGCCGCCGTTCTCGGGCAGGTCTTTCTTGGCTCGGCGCGTCACGAGCGTGGCCCAGTCGGTGGTCTGCACATCGACGTTGAAACCCACCTGCTTGAGCAATTGCCCATAGACCACCGGCATCTTGTTCAACGCCGGCACGTCGCCCGGCAGCAGGATGACGACGGGCTTGCCGTCGTAGCCCGATTCCTTCAGCAGCTTGCGGGCCTCCTCGAACTGCGGCTTGCCGGTGAAGAAGCCCGTCTTGTCGCTCGCATAGACCGAGCCGCACAGGTAGATCGAGGTACAGGGCTTGTAGAAGTCGCGTACGGTGACCTGCGCGCGCAGCATGGCCTCCTGGTTGATGGCCAGCATGGCCGCCTTCAGCGCCTTCGGGTTGTTGAAGGGCGCAACCTTGTGGTTGTAGATCACGGTGAACGGCCCTGCGGGCATCACGTCGACCAGCTCGATTTTCTCGCTGGCGCGCATGTCGGTGTAGCGAGAGAGAGGCGCGATCTCGAGCATGTCGACCTCGCCGTTCAGCAGGGCGTTGACCTGCGTCTGCAGATCGCGCAGCAACACCCATTCGACGCGGTCCAGGTTCACCACCTTGCCGCCGGCGAGGCCCGAAGGCGCCTCCTTGCGCGGCACGTAAGCGGCGTTCTTCCGATAGATCACGCGGTCGCCGGGGCGAAAGTCTGCCTTTGCGAGCGTGAAGGGGCCGGAGCCGATCGTCTCGTCGATCTGCTTGTCGGCGGGCGTTTCGGCCACGCGCCTGGGCATGATGAACGGCACTGGCGGACTGGGCTTGCCCAGCGCGTCCAGCACCACACCGAAGGGCTGCTTGAAGCTCATGCGAAAGCCGTCGGGGCCTTCCGCAGTGATGCTGTCCATGGACTCGTACATCTTCTGGCCGAGCGCGTCGCGCTTGGCCCAGCGGGCGAGCGAGGCGATCACGTCCTGCGAAGTGACGGGCGCGCCGTCGTGGAACTTCAGGCCCGGGCGCAGCGTGAAGGTCCAGACCTTGTTGTCGGCGCTGGCGGTGTATTTCTCGACCATCTGCGGCTTGATCGCGCCCTTTTCGTCCATGCCGAAAAGCGTGTCGTAGATCATGAGCCCGTGGTTGCGCGTGCTGTTGGAGGTGGTCCAGATCGGGTCGAGGATCTTCAGGTCCGACGAAGGCACGGTGCGCAGCACGGTGTCGGCGGAGGCCGTGACCGAGAACGCGAGGCACAGTGCCGGCAGGGCGGCCGCGAACGCGCGGCGCGGCGAGAGTGGAATAGCCATGGCGCCTTACTTCTTTCGAGAGGTGCCAGCGGGAAGCGGGAAAGCGGAGTCCGTGGACTTGCTTTCCCGCAGCTGGGCCAGCAGAGGTTCGAAGATGTCGAGCGAACCGGCCTCCGCATCGATGATCTTGCGCAGGATGCGGCGAAGGGTGCCCACCTCGGCCACGGAGAGGCAATCGACCAAGCGCGCTCCCACTTCTTCTTTCCCGAGGGGCTCAGCCATGCAGAACTTTCATGATCTGGCGCTACCGATATCTCGTAGCATTTTCGGGTCGACCACCACGAGCCCTTGGTATTCCAAGGAAATCGCACCGGACGCCGCTATCTTTTTGAGCTGCCGGTTGACGGCTTGTCGGGTAGCGTGGAGAAGCATTGCCAGCTCCGCTTGAGATATCCGTACGCGAACCGAGGCCCCTCCCGATATGGCGACGCCGTAAAGCTGAGCAAGTCGATTCACGGTCAACGCGACCTGCTGCTGCAGCGAGCCCGCCGTCTGGCTACGCAAGCTTTGAGCGTAGGTTCCATGCTGGCCCACCAGCATCAACGTCATGCTCCGCCAATGCATTGGACAAGAATCGAGCAATTCGATCAGTAAAAGAGTCGGGAAATGAATTGCAACGACTTCCGTGTGGGCGCCAAACGCATAGACAACCCTGTTTTTCTTGGCAAATATTTGAGTAACGCCTGCCAAGCTGTCCGCGCCCAAAAGAAGAAAAGGAGACTGCTCGCCCAACTCGGTCACGCGAGACACCATGACTTGTCCGGACGCTATCAAGAATGCTCGAGGCGTCTGCTCCAGTTCATTTGAAATTTCTTCACTTGGGTGATGATGAGCAACATGAGAGGCTAAAAGGAGGCGAGCCATCATCGAATGCGGCCAAGCAGAAAAGGCTGACGCTCTCCGCAGCGAAGCCTCCATCAAGACCTTGTCATTGAAGCTACTTCGCAAGCCCGTCATTTTCTCTTGACCTTCCCTCTTGATTTTCGACGGCGGGATAAGGTTCTGCCAGTGCCTTGAGGTCTAGAACCTGGATGCCGTTGTATTCCATTTGAAGAATTCCGGCAGAGGTCCAATTCTTCAATGCCTCACTGACCAATTGCCGACTGACGCAAAGAATTTCGGCGAGATCGTGTTGAGTCAGTCGTAAATGGATGTGGTCGCTGGCATCCCGCACTCCGTATAGCGATGCAAGTTGATGCACCGTCAGACCAAGGCGATTCTTGAAAGCTCCAACGACTTGGCCGGCCGCCAAATCCATGGCTTCCCGCTCCTTGCCTAAAAGAAAATGACTCATCTCCTTCCATCGTTCCGGCTCTTCGTCGAGCAGTTCGAAGACGGTTTTTCCAGGAACATGAATGACGAGTGCGTCGGTCTGCGCGAAGTAAGTGAGCACACGTTCTTTCGCGTTCAGCATGTGCCAGAAACCCAGAAGGTCACCGGGTCCTCGAAGAATCATGCCCCGGCGATGGGGACTGTGTATGTCGCCCTCGGCAAACATCAGGTGGCCCTCCACGACAAGGAGGATTTTCGGTATCGGCGTGCCGGCTGATACCAAATCCCCGCGCCTATGCCAAGTCAGTACGGAAGCTACCAGTAGCTGGCTCATCGCAATGTGGGGCCACGCGGCGAAACCCCGGAGCTGGCGGAATGCGCGCTCCATGAGCTGCTTGTTACTCGGAATGGACCGGCCAGTGACCAATTTTTCCTCCGTCGCACCCGTTGCAGATGCCCGGTTTTGCTTTGCAAGCATCGCCAAGTTCGCCATTACTGCATCAATTCCTGAATTTGCCAAGATAAATATTGGGCGCCAACACTCTGTGCAAGCTGCACCTTCAACGGATCAGCCTGGCAAAAACAACGGATTTTTCGGCAGCGGGATTTCAGTTATTCAATTGGAATACAGCCAGAGTAGAATTTAATTTGCACTTCAAGCTAGCCCAATTTTACCAACGAATAACCCTGCCCGTAAATCGCCCTCAACGCATATCCATTTTCAGGTATGAGTTTCAATTTTTTGCGCACATTTGAAACACAGACATCTATGGGCCTGGACTTCGAGGATCGAATGTTTTTCTTCCAGACCTCGACCGAAATTTTCTCGCGAGGGATCAGCAGGTTGATATTCTTGAACAATTCAAAAGCAAGAATAAATTCCCTTGGTTTTAAATGAATTTGCTGGCTTCCCATCCATACCGAGTTGGAGCCCGAATCAAATCGATATTCACCAGATACGAGTTTTCCCTCGACCCTGTGAAAAACCTCACCTCGCTGCGACAGAATTTCTATTCTCAGACTCAATTCCTCGTCATTGCAAGATGGGCAAACGATATCCAGTTTTTCAAATTCCGGAAATTTTCCATTCAAATCGACCATTGAATTCAGCAAGCCCAATGGAGCCACGAGCAACAATGGAATATTGGAAGAATTTGAAATCTCCTTCAGCTCCAACTTCATATTTTCGTCTTGCATTGCAATCAGCAAACATTTAAATGCTATGCCTTTTCGCAGAATTACCAGCAAATCCTCTAATGAATAGACTTCCAGAGACGCATGACCCAGGGTGTCCAGTCGTTTGCGAAGGGGATTTTTTCGAGTGGTTGCGCTGTTCGAAAATTCGAAAAAACAAATGACACTTTTTTCGACATTTTCAAAATCGCTTGATTTTTTTAAAGCCAGCATAAAAGCTCGAGCCTCCACTATTCATTTGAATTTTTCTAACGCACATTTAAATTTGGCATCGCCATTTTTTCCGATCGCGTGGTTCTTGTAGAATTTTTTACGCGCGGACTTGCGGCTATTTGGACATCCAATATCACGCAATAGAAACATCGCTCAAAGCGCGAAGGAAAATTCGCCTCTTCCTGATTTGAACGGTGCGCAAACATCCAGGCGGTCGCGCTTCATGTAACGGTGTCCCGGTCATACCGCTCCTCCCTCACCTCTGCTTCGAGCGAAGCCGTCGGTCTTCGCTTCGCAAGCGCTGCACGACGCTCGGCCCACAGCACGATCAGCGCCCAAACGTGCGTGACCACCCAGAACAGCGCAGCAAGCAGCATCAGCAGCCTGTCTATGCCGGCATCGGTCCAGAACCAACTCACCGGCGCCTGCGCGCAGTGCGCCGAATCGACGGTTCCCGCGAGCGCAGTGGCTGCAAAGATGCGAAGAAGCTTGTTTGGCCCTCGCAGCGCATCGATGCGACTCATCTTTCGCGCAGCGCCTCGCGCGCTTTGTTGAGTGGCTTGAGCAGATAGTCGAGGACCGATTTGCTGCCTGTCTGGATATCTGCGGTAGCGATCATTCCCGGCACGATGGGGCGGCTCTTTCCAGACCTGTCCAGCAGGTGATCCACGTCGGTGCGGATGTAGACGCGGTAGTAGTAAACATCGCGCTTGACTTCGTCCTGGATCGTGTCGGGAGAGATCGTCGTGACCTTGCCCGTCAGGCCGCCGAAGATCGAGTAGTCATACGCAGTGAACTTGACTATCGCGTCCTGCCCCGAATGGATGAAAGCCACGTCGCGCGGCGAGATTCTTGCCTCGATCAGCAGCTTGTCGTCCAGCGGCACGATGCCCATGAACTTGCCACCGGGAGGAAGGACGCCGCCCACCGTGGTCACTGCGATGTCCTTGACGATGCCGCGCACGGGTGAGGTGAAGGTCAGCCGCGTCAGCGAGTCCGAGCGTCCACGCGTGATCGAACCATGCGCTTCGACATCCGCATTCGCCTTGGCCAGTTCCTCACGCGCTTTCACGATGTATTGGTTGCGGGTATCGGCCGCCCTGGATTCCAGCTCGTTGATCTGACGCTTCAGGCGCAGCACTTCGACATCGCTGGCAGCACCGCGTGCGACGAGCGGTTCAGTCAATGCAAGTTCGCGCCGCAGCAAAGTCAGTGCTTGCGCAATGCCAGCCAAGGAACTCTGGAGGCCTTCGCGTCGCGAGCGATACAGATCGCTTTCGGTGTGCACAAGATCGGCATCCACCAGCACCTCCGCCGGAAACACCAGCGGCGTACCTCTGACTTCCGCGGTCAGCCGTGCGGACATGGCCATCGCTGCGCGGGCGCGCGACGCGCTTTCGTTCACCATCGATTCGGACTTGGTGCGATCGAACTGCGCCAGCACCTGGCCGGCGTTGACGATGTCGCCTTCGTGCACCTTGAGCTCGAACAGGATCCCCCCCTCTGGCGATTGAATCGTTTGTTCCTTGGAGGAGGCCACCACCTTGCCAGCACCGGTCGAGACTTCATCGAGCTCGAAGAACCAGGACCAACCCAGCATCGCCGCGAGCAATGCGGCGATCAACCAGATGAGCAATGACGACGGAGGAAGCGCCGGCTCGGAAGCCGCGTACTGAATTTCTTTAGTCATTGCCGTTGGAGAGCTTTCCCAGGACCTGCGCCTTGGTCCCGTCCATCACGATGCGGCCGCCGTCCACGACGATGACGCGGTCAACCCACTGCAGCACCGGCAGCCGGTGCGTGGCCACGATCAGGGTCCGCGGCTCGAGCCAACTGCCGAGCGCAGCGATCACCTGGCGCTCGGTCAGTTCATCGAAGTGCGCGGTCGGTTCGTCGAGCAACAGGATCGACGGTTGCCGGATCAAGGTTCGGGCCAACAGCAATGCCTGTCGCTGGCCGCCCGAAAGACCGTGACCGCCCTCATGAATGAGGTCGTCGAGCCCTTGGGCACGGGACTGCACGAAAGGCAGGGCACCGGACACGGCAACAGCCTCCATCACCTCGGCATCGGTCGCGAGCGGCATGCCCATCACGATGTTTTCGCGGACCGTTCCGTGAAACAGCCTTGCGTCTTGCGTCAACAGGCTCATGTCCCGGCGCAGATCGGCCGGGTCTATCAATCCCAGTTCCAGGGCATCCAGAGAAACCTGACCCTGCTGCGGCGTCTGCAGCCCCGAAAGGATTTGCAGCAGCGTGGACTTGCCTGCGCCCATTCGGCCCAGCAACGCGACCTTCTCCCCAGCCTTGATATGCAGCTTGTCCACTTCGAGCGCGGGGCGCTTGTCGGTCTTGCCGTAACGAAACTGGACCCCCGAGAGGAGATAGTCGCCATGGAGTGCCGGTGCATGCACCAGCCGGGCACCCTCGGGCTGATCGACCGGCCGCTGCATCAGCTGATCGAGCCCTTCGCGGGCCACTTTCGCCTGTTGCCAGCGCGTGAAAACAGACGACAGTTGCGCCAGCGGCGCGATCATTCGCGACGCAAGAATGGACGCGCCCACCAGTGCCCCGGTGGTCATCTCGCCCTTCATGACAAGGAAACAACCGGCCAGCAACACCACCGCATAGGCGATGCTCTGCACCTCCTGGGTCCATGTCATCAGCAAACTGCTCAAGAAACGTTGGCGCATGCTGATGCCGGCTGCGACTTCGTTCATGTGATTCCATCGATTCTGGAAATGCGGTTCGGCGCGCATCAGCTTGATGTCGTCAATACCCTCCACCGCTTCCACCAGCATTGCATTGCGCAAAGCCGACTCGCGCATGCCCTCCTTGGCCATGCGAGCCAGGGGCCGTTGAGCCAGGAATCCGGGTATCAGCAACAGCGGCACGGCGATCAACGCGACCCAGGCCAGCGGCCCTGCAACCAACCACAGGACGACGACGAACAGCAGGAAGAAGGGCAGGTCGGCTACCGCGCCCACGGTGGTCGACGTCAACAACTCGCGCACTTGCTCGACCTCGCGGACCTGGGCAATGAAGGAGCCGGTGGACTTCGAGCGAGCGTCGGTGCGAATGCGCAACGCGTGGCCGAAAACGCGGTCCGATATCTTGAGGTCGACCCGCTTTCCAATCAGATCGGAGAGGTGGGTTCGAGACATCCGCAGCAAGAACTCGAAAACCAACGCCAGCATCACCCCGGCGAACAGCACCCAAAGCGTGGATTCGGATTGCGCGGGAATCACCCGGTCGTAGATCTGCATCGAAAAGACCATGGCCGACAACGCGAGCACGTTGGCAAACATCGATGCAAGCATGATGTCGCCGTAGCGGCGCCAATCGTGCAATGCGATCGTCCAGAACCAGTTCGACCGATAAGGCTTGATGTATTCGTCGACCCGCGCATCGGCTACCGCCGTTCGTGGACGCAACGTGGCCAGCCGCAAGACTCGCGTCTGCAGCTCCTCGAGCGCCAGGCTTGTCTCGAGGCCTTGGTCGCCGCTCAGGACGACGCCGAGTTGGCCCTTTCCATCGGAAGTCCGGACAACGCCGACACTCCCATCGTCGAATTCGACGACCAGGGGCAGGCGCCAAGGGTCGCGCAACGCATCGCTGGAGGTGCTGAAGCGAAGCGCCAGTCCCAGTTGCCGTGCCATGCGCTCCAGCATCGCATCGAGCGGCATGCCGCGTTCCCAGGCCAGTTGAACGCGAACACTCTCTTCGGACGCTCCGATGCCGTAATGGCGCGCCACGAGGAGCATGGCCTCGAGCCACGAGGGGTACTGCGATGGCAACGTCATGGCCGCACGTCCATTCCCTGAATGGTCTGGTTGTTCAGCCCATAGACCTCACGGGTCTGGCCGGTCGCACCGATGTAGGCGATGCGCTGGTCCCAAAGGTCGTGCTGGACGGCCTCTTCTTCCGCCGCCGCCTGGTAGATCTCTTGCTCGGCATTGAGCAAATCGAGGATGGAGCGCGTTCCCAGCTTGTACTGCTCGCGGTACAGGTCGCGCGCGATGGCGATGGTCCGCTTGCGTGACGCCAAGGCACCCAGACGCGCCTGGGCTCCGATGATCTGTTCGCGAAAGCTCCGTGTCTGGTCTCCCGCACGAAGCCGCGCGGTTTCCACACGCTGGCCTGCCGCCTCTTCGGCAGCGATCGCGGAGCGCACTTGTGCATCCAGCGCACCGCCCTGATAGAGGACAGATGACAGATTCAAGGCAATGGAATGATTGAGGCCTCCCCGTTCCGAGGCGTTGGCGTTGGTGCCAGCCATGGCCTTGTTTGCCGAGGCATCCAGGCTGAGCGTGGGATAGCGTTGCGCGCGCGCGATATCGATCTGTGCTGTGGCCGCCTGGCGTTCTGCCCGGGCAACAAGGACGTCGGGCAACAAGCCGTCGTCGGGGACGATATCCATGGGAATGGACCTCGCGAGCTGATCCGGCAGAGGGGCAATCATTTGCGGAACCGCACCTCCCAGAAGCGTGCGCAGACGTTCACGCCACTGCGCCAACTGTGTTTGCACCTGCAGACGGTTGGCTCGGGCGCTGTCGACACGCGACTCCGCCTGGATCGGATCGGACTGGGTACTGATGCCCGCGCTCGCGCGCAGTTGCGCCGTTTCCATCACCTTCTCGACGGCTTGAACCTGATCCTTGGCAATGTCCAGCAAGGTCTGATAGCGATGGACCTGCACCACGGCCTGCGCCGCTTCCAGGGCCACGGCGTCGAGTTGCTTGAGCACCATGGCTTGCTGGCGCAACACCTGCGCTTCGGATTGCTTGACCGCGCCGGATACCTTGCCGAAGTCGTACAACATCTGCGAAGCAGAGATGGAAGCCTGGGTGCCGCTGCGAGCAGCAGCCGCACCGTTGCTGCGACTGCCACCCAGGCCTACGCGAACTTGCGGATAGTAGCCAGCACGGGCAACGTCCACTCCTCCTTCGTGTTGCAACAACGTGGCGATCGCGTCGCCAACAGAGGGATGCCGGCCTACCGCCAGTTGTACTGCCACGGTCAACTCCAACGGGCCTGCCACGACCGGCATATCGAAAACCTTCGATGGCGACATGGTGCCGAGGTCTCGAACGAGTTGGCTCGGTGCAAGGCGCCGTGCGGGCCGCAATTGCAAGGCACCCTCCGCGCCGCGTTCGTTCGCGGCGACGTCGCGCGGAGCCGATGCTGCGTCGTGCCGGCCTTGCGCGATCACTGGTGCACAGGCCAAGGCCAGACCGGCAAGACCGGCAAATTGGAGAGTGAACCTCACAACCGAAGCCCGCCCTCAGACAACGAACGTCACGGCAACGTCGCTGTCGATCAGCAACTGCCCTTGGTTTGCACCGACGCTGTTGTAGATCTTGTAGACCTGCTCGCCGCGGCTCACGGTTCCGGCCGGGGTGGAGATCCATTGGCTGGAATTCGCCACGGTCACCGTATCGCCGGACCCACCGTCGATCACAAGTTGGTGGCGCGACACTTTATGGCCCAGCCCGATGCCGAAGGTCGAGTTGTTGAAGACATTGACTGACGCATTCATGTCCATGACGTCGATCAAGGAAAGCTTCAGGTTCGTGTCTTTGGTGCCGTCCCCCAAGTCGATGCGCTCGAAGTTGGCAATGCGCGACATGCCGACCGACACATTGACGAAGCCGATGCCGGCGTTGCTGATGCCGGTCAGGTCGAGCGACGTCACGTCCGACAACTTGAGTGTGTCGACGCCATTGCCACCATCCACCCGTGCCAGCCGGCCATTGCTTTGAACGCCCTTCGACAGATAAGAGAGGTTGTCGGCATTCAGCACCACGGTGTCGTTCCCCGATCCGCTATAGATGATGTCCGCGCCTCCATTGCCGACGATGGTGTCGTCTCCTGCGCTGCCGGTCAGGAAATTGCTTCTCGGCGTACCCTCCACACTCCCGGAATCCGAAGGCAGTGCGCTCAACGAAGCACCGCCGGTGAAGATTTTGCTGTTTCCGCCAACGGTGGCATATGCGTTGTACGAACCCGCAAAGAAGTCGGCCAGTCCATCGCCGTTGTAGTCGAGCATGCCCACGAGCGAAGCCCCGTCGGCCTGATCTTCAAGAGCAACAATGCCGGTTTTTTCATCCAGTCTCAGCGGGTCGATTGCATCGGTACCTGTCTTGCCGAAAATGATGTACGAGTCGTTGCTCCTATATCTCGTCGCACTAATTTTTCCAACCGAAACGTCGGTCTTTGAGTAGTCATTTCCGTAGGTACTGAAAGCGACATCGGCCAATCCATCGCCATTGACGTCGCCAATGCCCGCCACCATGCTGTACTTGGTGAGTTGGGTTCCTGCACGGCTGGTATCGATCACGAAACCATTTCTACCCAGGCCGGCTGCCGTGAGTGTGATCGGGCCTTCTTGGGTACCACCGAATACGACGACAGCCTGATAGCCGTCCTGAACGATGACATCCGCGAATCCGTCGCCGTTCACATCGCCCGCCGCGCTGACCGCCTGCACTTCATTGGCCTTATCGGCGTTCGGGCCTGTGATCCAGGAACGATTTGCTGTGCTTGAGATGCCTCCCTCCCTGTTGCCAAAGAAGATGCCGTGGCTCGTTACCATGTCATTCAGACCATCGCCATTGAAGTCGCCGACTGCGTCGCTGTGCTGTCCCCCGTTGTAGGCGCCCCCTCCGGAGGACATCCCGAAGTTCAGATCCTTCTGGATGTTCGCCGAAGTGATGGCACCTGCGGTGCCGTATTGGACAGACGAAGTCTGCATATCCTTGCCGTCGCCGATGCGAACAAAATCGGACAGCCCGTCTCCATTCAGATCACCTGCAGCGCCAACTCCTTTGGCTTTGAATGTTTGGTATTCCTTCCAGGCCGTGTTTTTCTTGTCGCCAAGATAAACGTAGGCATTTCCCGTTTCATCTCCATTGCTGCCGGCAGTCCACCCCCCGCCGCCATACTGGGTAACAACGTCGTTGATGCCATCGCCATCAATGTCGCCGATCCCCGATTGGTGGTACACCCAGGTATTGCCCGGAACGAGCTCGATGGTGGCGGCTCCGAGCGCTTTTCCACCAAGCAGAATGTCCCGGGCATCGGATCTGTACACGCCCGCCAAGACATCATCGAAACCATCGCCGTTGACGTCGCCAGCGCGTGCCGAACTCCAGACATACGTTGGTCCAACCTCTATGGGCTTCTCGGTCGGTCCGTTTATTGAGATCGAAAAATCATTGCTTTGGGTGCTGATGTTTCCAGCGGCATCTTCCGCTTCGACGCGATATGACCGAGTTCCGTTGACTTGATGCAATAGGGTGAACAGCCACTCGCCCGATTCGTTGGCGGTGGTGGACCCGAGCAGCTTGTAGCCGCCATCCGGGTGCGCGCTAAAGATACGAACGGTGCTGAACGCTTCAGCACGGCCGTTCAGTTGAGGCGTGTTGTCGTCGGTCTCGATTCCGGCTCCGAACGCACCCGTCTCCGCTCCAACGTTGTCGATGAAGGTAGTGATCGTGGGCGTCTCGATCGATGTGTCTACCCGGTAATCGGGGTTGTCAGCCACTGCGGCATGAGACAACAGGGCATTGTTTCCAGCCGCGTCTTGCAGCCGCCCTCCGTTGAGCGTCAGGCCGTTGGCCCGAATACTGATGCCGTTGCCATCGCTTTGACCTGGCATCACCGTGTACTCAAAGACCAACTGAGTGGTCCCGCTGCCCGATGCGTAACTGGCCTGGACTGTGGTGCCACCGATGTTCAGCGCCAGTTGGGGCGATCCAGTGACGGTAGTCGCCTCGCTCAGGGTGACCGTGACCTTGATCACATCGCCAGCATTCGCAGTCTGGTTTTGGATGGAGGTGGCGCTCGTGATGGCAACGCTCGTGACTGTGCTGGGCGAGCTATCGAACGCCTGGGTGGCCTGCGGAGCAGCAAGGCTGTCGTTGCCGGCCTTGTCCTTGGCCGCACCGGCTGGCACGTCGACGGTGATGACACCGTCGTCGCCGACCGGTGGCTTGACTACGAGCGTGTAGACGGTGTCGCTTACGCTGGTGAAAGCGCCCTTGGTGCCGGTGCTCAGGATCACGTCGTCGACATTGAAGCCGGTGACCGGCTCGCTGAAGGTGAAGGTGAAGGTGACATCGCCCGTGGCGGTGCCGGCGGTGTCGTCGGTAATGGCCACGCTCGGTGCACCCGCTCCCGTCTTGTCGTAGGGCTGGCGGGCCTGCTGGGCCGTCAGGCTGTCGTTGCCGGCCTTGTCCTTGGCCGCGCCGGCTGGCACGTCGACGGTGATGACACCGCTGTCAGTGGCCGGCGGCGTGACCACGAGCGTGAATTCGGTGGGGCTCTTTTGGGTGAAAGCGCCCTTGGTGCCGGTGTTCAGGACTACGTCGCCGACCTCGAAGCCATCGACTGCCTCGCTGAATGTGAAGGTGAAGGTGATGTCGCCCGTGGCGGTGCCGGCGGTGTCGTCGGTGATAGCCACGCTCGGTGCGCCAGGCGCCGTCTTGTCGTAGGCCTGGCTGGCTTGCTTGGCAGCCAGGCTGTCGTTGCCGCCCAGGTCCTTGGCAGCACCTGCGGGCACGTCGACGGTAATGACCCCACCGCCGGTGGCCGGTGGCGCAACCACCAGCGTGTAGACGGTGTCGCTCACGCGGGTGAAGGTGCCCTTGGTGCCGGCGCTGATGGCCACATCACCAGCCTCGAAGCCGGTGACCGGCTCGCTGAAGGTGAAGGTGAAGGTGACATCGCCCGTGGCGGTGCCGGCGGTGTCGTCGGTAATGGCCACGCTCGGGGCGCCCGCGGCCGTGTAGTCGTAGGGCTGGCCGACCTGCTGGGCCGCCAGGCTGTCGTTGCCGGCCTTGTCCTTGGCCGCACCGGCTGGCACGTCGACGGTGATGACACCGCTCTCGCCGACCGGTGGCTTGACCACGAGCGTGTATTCGGTTTCGCTCTTTTTGCTGAAAGTGCCCTTGGTGCCGGCGCTCAGGATCACGTCGTCGGCAGTGAAGCCATCGACCGCCTCGCTGAAGGTGAAGGTAAAGGTGATGTCGCCCGTGGCGGTGCCGACGATGTCGTCGGTGATGGCCACGCTCGGGTCACCCGCTGGCGTGTGGTCGTAGGGCTGGCTGAGCTGCTTGGCCGCCAGGCTGTCGTTGCCGGCCTTGTCTTTGGCCGCACCGGCTGGCACGTCGACGGTGAAGACACCGTCGCCGCCGACCGGTGGCTTGACCACGAGCGTGAATTCGGTGGGGCTCCTTTTGGTGAAATCGCCCTTGGTGCCGGCGCTCAGGATCACGTCGTCGGCAGTGAAGCCATCGACTGCCTCGCTGAAGGTAAAGGTGAAGGTGAAGGTGGCATCGCCCGTGGTGCTACGGCCGGTGTCGTCGGTGATGTCCACGCTCGGGGCACCCGCGGCCGTTTTGTCGTAGGCCTGGCTGGCTTGTGGCGCAGCAAGGCTGTCGTTGCCGCCCAGGTCCTTGGCCGCACCTGCTGGCACGTCGACGGTGATGACACCACCGCCGGTGGCCGGGGGCGTGACCACCAGCGTGTAGACGCTGTCGCTCACACGGGTGAAGGCGCCCTTGGTGCCGGCGCTGAGGACCACATCACCCACCTCGAAGCCGGTGACCGGCTCGCTGAAGGTGAACGTGAAGGTGACGTCTCCCGTGGCGGTACCGGCGGTGTCGTCGGTGATAGCCACGCTCGGGGCGCCAGGCGCCGTCTTGTCGTAGGGCTGGCTCGCTTGCTTGGCAGCAAGGCTGTCGTTGCCACCCAGGTCCTTGGCCGCGCCTGCTGGCACGTCGACGGTGATGACACCGCCGCCGGTGGCCGGTGGTGTGACCACCAGCGTGTAGACGGATTCGCTCACGCGGGTGAAGGCGCCCTTGGTGCCGGCGCTGAGGACCACGTCGCCTGCCTCGAAGCCGGTGACCGGCTCGCTGAAGGTGAAGGTGAACGTGACGTCGCCAGTGGCAGCGCCGGCGGTGTCGTCTGTGATGACCACGCTCGGTGCGCCCG
>Ga0163161_10000319_pt1 | contig 41287 bp, 38 predicted proteins | sample S45metaG_FD_129847 | JGI IMG/M metagenome (GOLD analysis project Ga0163161, IMG submission 129847) | Switchgrass rhizosphere microbial communities from Kellogg Biological Station, Michigan, USA - S4-5 metaG | ecosystem: Host-associated > Plants > Roots > Rhizosphere > Soil | place: USA... | reverse complement strand
GAGAGGCGTTAATTTAACTAAATAGAAACCGCAAATTCTCAGGAAAGGGAACTTCTTTTGCCCATAAAAAAAGAAAAAGCTTCCAAAGCCACTTGAAAAAGGGTTTTATTCATAGGAGGTTTAGGTAATGGAGGCCTGTGTAAAAAATGGGGGATGTCTTTCCTAAGCCGTTAATATATTTCCAAAAAAATAAAATCCATATAGGGGTAAATCTCGTGTGAGTTGTATTAGCTCTAAATTAACAAATAGAGATACTATGATTCCTGCATTAATTATTTGGCTCTGCAAGAAATATCTTGCTCCAAAAACCTACAAAACCTGCTCATCTAAAAGTCCGGTCAATCCGAAAAGCGTTGCATCGGTGCTCTTTTTAATCTGTTCATTTTCGTCTGCTTTTGCACAGCAAAGTAAATTTAACATCAAACGTAATGGCGAAGTAATCGGTCAGATGTACTTCCAGCAGAAAGATGAAGGTGATCATGTTTACCTAAAAATAACTTCGAAAGTACAAACCCGCTTCGTTTTTAAAATCGATGTAGAAACAGAAGATGTAGCACATTTCAAAAATGGCCGGCTGCTTACTTCAAACGTGAGCAGAATGGTAAATGGTACAGCCAAAGAGGCTAAGAAAACAAACTGGATCAATAATATTTATCAGCTCAAAACAGGTGATAAGACAAGTACGATAAACCAACCCATCAACTATAACATGATGCTTTTGTACGCGAAAGAACCTGTGAATATTCCTGAAGTTTATTCCGATAACTTTCAGTGTTTTATTCCTATTGAAAAAAGCGGGGCACACCAGTACCGGATCAATCTTCCCGATGGCAATTACAACGATTACCATTTCGAAAACGGGCTATGTAAACTGGTCATCGTTAATCACTCATTGTACACCATTAGAATGGAAAGGGTTTAATATGGAAACAGTAGCAAATAAATACCTGAAGGTTCTGGTGACTGGTGCATCGGGCTTTATCGGTCGTAAATTATGTTTTGCGCTAGCAGAAATGGGTTATGATGTAATTGCACTTTGCAGAAACGTGGATCATCCCTTTCTGATTCAGCACCGAAACATTCAATTTGTAAAAGGCGATGTTTTAGATCCCGAAAGTTTAGAAAATGCAATGAAAGATTGTTATCAGGTTTATCATACCGCGGCAATGGCTAAAATGTGGTGCAAAAATGAGCAGGATTTCTATGATGTAAATGTAATCGGAACAAGGAATGTACTAAACTGCGCATGGAAGATGGATATAGAAAGGGTGGTGCATACCTCAACCTGTGGGGTATGGGGGCCGACATTAAATTTACCGGTTTCGGAGAACGATCCAAGGGCTGTTGGTTTCCCGATCAGTTACGAACGTACAAAATACCTGGCTGAGCTGGAGGTGAAAGAATTTGTGAAAAAAGGCCTGGAAGTGGTAATCGTTAATCCATCAAGGGTATATGGCGACGGACCGATTACCGACAGCAATACCGTGAGTAAAATGGTTACAGGTTATATAAAAGGTACCTGGCATTTTATCCCCGGTGATGGAAAGGCAATAGCCAATTATGCTTTTGTGGATGATGTAGTGGATGGTCACATCGCGGCCATGCAAGATGGCAGGAACGGCGAGCGCTACATTTTGGGAGGAATTGATGTTTCTTTTAATGGATTTTTTGGCACCTTGAGGCAGATTACGGGCAAAAAAAGAACTCTTTATAAAATTCCGGTGGGCGTAATTAAAGCATATAGTTTGCTGGAGTCGCTAAAATCGAGACTCTTTAACCTTACGCCGTTCTTTCTGCCGGAATTCGCCGATAGGTTGAAATGCAATCAGCAATACTCGAGCAACAAAGCCATAGCCGAACTCAATTACCGGATAACACCTTTTGCTGTCGGTCTCTGGAAGACTGTGAACCATTTCAAGGCAATTAATATCAATTAAACCATCGTCCTCGTTTGTAACGAGGATGTATATGAATGTCGATTGTAGCGACTTTCGAAAAGTTCATAACCACATTGCAAATTGGATCTCTCACATCCTCGTTGCAAACGAGGGCGATATATAAAAATAAAAGGATAACCCTATAAATGATATAAATGAAACAACTAACCGTATTAATTACAGGGGCAAGTGAAGGTTTAGGTAAATCTTTTGCTATCGAATCGGCCAAACGGGGACTAAGTTTGGTATTGGTTTCGCTACCCAATAGTGGTTTGGAGCATTTGGCAAATTATCTGCGCGTAAATTTTAACAGTAAAGTATTCTGTATCGAAATAGATTTGACTAAAAGCACTTCTGCAAGCGAAATATTTGAAAAACTAAAGGAGTACAAAATCAAAGTTAATGTTTTGATCAACAATGCAGGTTTAGGTAACTGGAGCTGGTTCGAAGATAAAAACGTCGATTTTTATAGAACACAGATCGACCTTAATATTACGAATACAGTGTTGCTCACACGATTATTTTTAAATCATATTGATAAAAGTACGGCAAGTTATATTTTAAATGTTGGTAGTTTGGGTGGGCATTTTATTGTGCCCAAAAAGCAGGTATATGGGGCAACCAAATCCTTTATTGGTTATTTCACCCGTTGTTTGCAACTTGAATTGAGTGGTACCAATGTGCACATCAGTTTGCTTAGTCCAGGGGGTATTAATACCAAGCCAGAATTATTGGTGTTGAACAATGAACTAAAAGGTTTTGCCAAAGCAACAATTTTAGAGGCCGATTACGTGGCCCAGATAGCCATGGATGGTATGTTAAAAGGCAAGAAAGAAATCATTCCGGGTTTTGCCAACCGCTTTTTGCTTGTGCTGGATAAAATTATCCCCGGCTTTTTAAAAGAAATTATAATTAGGCGTAAATTGAAAGCGATTTTGACAACATAAATTATAGACCAGAAACCTGCAGGGTTTTTTAAAAATCTTGCAGGTTTTAGCTTTATGGAAAGTAACGATACCCATCTTATCGGATTAATTAAAAGCGGTAATAAACAGGCTTTCGACGAAGTGTTTTTAAAACATTTCAAAAGCCTGCATGCCTATGCTTTTACCATAATCAAGGAAAAAGATGATGCGGAAGAGATCGTTCAAAACGTTTTTGTGCGTATCTGGACAAAAAGAGAACAGCTTAAAGAAGATGGATTTTTAAAATCATTTCTCTACCGTTCGGTACATAATGAAAGTTTAAATTATTTGAAACATCAAAAAGTGAGATCGAATTTTAACGTTCATTATGCTGATTCCGTAAAAAACGATATGGGGAATTTAAATACAGAGATTATGGCCACAGAACTGGAAAAGAATATTCATTCGGCAATAAACAGTCTGCCCGAAAAATGCAGAAATGTATTTCAGTTGAGCAGGTTCGATCAGATGAAATATCAGGAAATTGCGGATGCGCTAAACATTTCTCTCAAAACCGTCGAGAACCAAATGGGAAAAGCACTGAAAATTTTACGCCTCAAAGTGGTTGATTTTCTGATCCTCATTTTTATTTTATTGAAATAAGCTTATGGATAAAAACTATACCCATATTAATGATGATATGCTTGCAAAATACTTGCTTGGGGAAGCTACTGTGCCCGAAAGTAAGCAGGTTGAAGCGTGGGCGCAATCGAATCCCGATCACCTTAAACAATTGGAAGATTTCAGGATAATACTGGAGAAAAGTAGACTCCAGATTGATCCTGAGCTTAATGAATATCAGGCTTTAGCACGGTTAAATGCCCGTTTGGAAACCGAAAAAAAAACGATCAGTTATACATTCATTTTACGCTGGGCAGCTGTGGTATTTATATTTTTTAGTACCGGCTTATTTTTATATCAAAATTTAATCGGCAATAGAATAGAGGTAAGTAGCGGAAAAAATACATTAACACAGCTATTGCCCGATGGATCTACCACCATATTAAATAAACAATCTTCAATAGCCTTCGTTGGTGGGTTTTTTAATAAAACCCGCGATGTTAAATTGAGAGGTGAAGCTTTTTTTAAAGTCAGTGCCGATAAATCTAAACCATTTATCATCAGTGTTAATGATGTTCGGGTAACTGTTGTGGGCACAGCATTTAATGTGAAAAGCGATGGGAAAGCCGTTGTCGTAGTTGTAGAAAGTGGTATTGTTAGGGTAAACAACCAGAAAGATAGCGTACGTTTAACTGCAGGAGAGAAAGTAGAAGTGCTGAAGGATCAAGCTCAGCTATTTAAAGGAGAAAATCAGGGCAAATTGTACAATTACTACTATACAAATGAGTTGGTTTGCGATAGAACACCACTTAGTGATTTGGTTCCCGTATTGAATGAAAAATTTAAATCCAATATTGTGATTGTAAATCCTGGGTTAAAAACACTCCAAATCAGTACAACTTTTAAAAATGAACCGCTTAAAGAAATCCTGAGTGTAATTGCCGAAACTTTTAAAATTAAGGTTGAGTATGGACAGGATATGATTAAACTAAAATAATAATCATGCGTACGCTCAAAATTACTTTCCTGTTTGTTTTGGTTTTCAGTTCGCTGATAAAAGCGCAATCCAATTTATCCAGAAGTATTTCCCTTAATATCGAACAGCAAAAATTAGGTTCGGTATTGGCTATGATAGAAGAAAAAGGTGGTTTTAGGTTTTCTTATAACAGTAACATATTACCGGTTGATAGCTTGGTAAGCATGCACGAAAACAACTTAAATATTGCCGAAACGCTCGATAAGCTATTGAATCATCGTTTCGAATACCGTCAATCGGGTAATTTCGTAATCATCAGGTATGCTCCGCTCGAACTGCTTTTATTGGTTAAAGAATCGGTAGGTAGTCCCGAACTTTATACCATTACGGGGCAGGTAGTAGATAAACGAAGCAATAAGCCTATAGAGGATGCCAGTATCTACGAAAGAAATCTATTGGTTTCCGAATTATCAGATGGAAACGGTTATTTTTCGATGCGGTTAAAAAATATTACACAACCCATCACATTAACCGTAAGCAAAGAGAATTACAAATCTACCATTACGCATTTTCTGGCTGAGGTAAATGTTACCAATAGAAAAGAAAGTTCCACCGAGAGATTTATTGGCGGAAACCTGGGGAATATAGAAAAAACCTGGTTGGGCAATGCTTTGGTTACCGCACAGCAAAAAATCCAGTCGATTAACATTGGTGGCTTTATCTCAAAAGCCCCGTTTCAGTTTTCACTTATCCCCGGTTTAAATTCCCATGGTTCTTTGAGCGGTCAGGTGGTGAATAAATTTTCGTTCAATGTAGTTGGTGCTTACAGCGCAGGGGTAGATGGGGGTGAAATTGGTTTGGGTTTCAATATCAACAAAAGTGATGTCCAATATTTTCAGTTTGCCGGAGGTTTCAATCTGGTTGGAGGAAATGTTCGTGGAGTGCAGATTGCCGGTTTTTTTAATGATGTAACCGGTGATGTCCATGCGGCCCAGGTTGCCTTAGCTTATAACCGGGTAGGTAAGCGTTTCGAAGGTTTCCAGGTAGGTGGGATTTACAATAAGGTGAATCAGGATGTGAAAGGTATTCAACTTTCATTAGGACTTAACACAATAGGCGGTACCCTAAAGGGTTGGCAAACAGGTGCCTTAAATCTGGTTAGCAAAGAGACGAAGGGTGTTCAGATTGGAATTGGTGGTAACATCGTATCTGGTAGAACAAGTGGAATACAGGTGGGTGGTATTGCTAATATCAACAAAGAAAGCAGTGGCGTAAATCTTGCTGTGCTCACCAATTTTACCGGACAAACGGCTGGCGGACTGCAAATTGGCACAATTAATTATGCTAAAAATTTAAAGGGCGTTCAACTGGGCATACTCAATGTTTCGGATCAAAATGATGGCTATTCCATCGGACTGGTCAATATTGCTTTAAAAGGCTATCATAAATTCAGTTTTGGTACCAACGAAAGCACAACGTATAATGTGGCTTATAAAGGTGGGAGCAAAAGATTATACAATATGCTCCTGTTTGGTACAAATAACAAATCAGCAGAAAAAATATATACCGGTGGACTGGGTTTTGGAAAGGAAATGAAAGTATTCAGAAGTCTTTCCCTAAATCCTGAAATCAGTAGCCAATATGTTTACCAGGGTAGTTGGGATTACCTTAACCTGCTGAACAAATTTGAGCTGCCTATAAATATCCGGTTAAATAAATGGCTGGCCATCCAGGGCGGTCCATCGGTTAATGTGTATTATGCCAAACAAAACACTAAAATAGGGCAATTTGGATTGTTGCAGGAAAAACATCAAGATTTTGCTTTCAACAATCCGAGATATACAGGATGGTTTGGCTGGAATGTGGGGCTGATGATTTTATAAAATAGCCTTGGGTTTAAATCCAAGGCTAATATCGATTTATTTAGGCGTCAAGAACTCCCGACTGAAAACTCCAAACTGAGCTAGTGGTCAAACTCACCCGCATTTTTTGCCGATTCTTCATCTGAAACCAGTTTCCTTACCTTCTTTTTATCCAGCCACAAAACCAGTGCAGGCAATAAGGTTAAATTGAAAATTAAAGCTACCAGTAAGGTGATGGATAGGAGTAAGCCCAATACAACTGTCCCTCCGAAAGTAGATGCCGTAAAAATCCCGAAGCCAAAGAATAAGATCAAAGCAATGTGTGTCATACTTACTCCTGTTTCAGTAATCGTATCGGTAATCACCTTAGGTACACTGAAGTTGGTTAAATTTAATTCCTGCTGATAACGCGTTAAGAAATAAATGGTCTGATCTGAAGCCAAACCAAAGGCGATGGTGAAGATTAATATGGTCGATGGTTTTAAGGAAATCCCAAAATACCCCATAATCCCTGCGGTGATAATTAAGGGGACAATATTGGGTAATAAAGAAATAAACATAATGCCCAGACTTTTAAACTGGGCCAATCTTAAAATGGAAATTAACACAATGGCAAGGGCAATACTTTCTACCAAATGCCTTAACATGTAATCCGTTCCTTTAGAAAATATAATGCTCGATCCGGTAAGTTCCACATCAAATTTAGATGGAGGCAAAATACTGTCGATTCGTGGCTTTAATTCGGCCATTATGGCGTCTAAACGTTTCGAGCCCACATCGGCCATCTGAAAACTGATCCTGGTGCTTTGATTTCCTTTGCTGATAAAATTGGTTAACAAACTCGCATTTCCTTTGCCACCATTGGCAATGTAGGCCAGAATAAAGTTCTTCTCTAAGTTGTCTGGCAAACGGAAAAAGGTAGAATCATTATTGTAGAAAGCCTGCGTAGCATATTTTAATCCCATATTTACCGAAATAGAACGTGAAAATTCAGGATAGGCAGAAATCATCTTTTCCAGTTTTTCCATTCTTTTCAGGTTAGTCAAATTGAAAACCCCATTCTTTTTCTTAGTATCTACACTCACTTCTAAAGGTAAAATGCCTTCAAAATTTTTCTCAAAGAATTTTAAATCCGTTAGAATTTCAGAGTTTTTCGGGAGATCATCAACCACATATCCGTTAACGTTGATTTTCATTACACCGATAAAAGCGATAATAGAAATGATGATGGTTCCGATATAAATCAATCCACTTTTATTTTGAACAAGAATATCTGTTTTAACCAATAATTTGTGCAAAAAGCCTTCTTCAACATGGGTTTGCGCTTTAAGTTTTGGCGCAGGCAAATAGCTGAAGATAATCGGGATTAAACATAAACACATTAACCAGGTAATCATTACGTTTATAGAAGCCACACTACCAAACTGCATCAACAGCTCACTTCCGGTAAAGTACAATACACCAAATCCTATAGCTGCGGTAATGTTGGCAATTAAGGTGGTAATGGCGATCCTTTCTATCGTTACACTTAAAGCCCGCTGTTTATCGCCATCTTTTCTAAGTTCGTTCTGATATTTATTCAACAATAGAATACTGTTAGGAATACCGATAATGACGATAAGTGGTGGAATTAATCCTGTTAATATGGTGAGTTCGAAGCCAAATAAGACCAGTGTACCTATACTCCAGATTACACCCATTACAACGACTAGAATAGGGAAGAATACGGCATAAAATTTCTTAAAGAAAAACAATAAGATTAAAGCTGAAACAAGGATTGATAAGCCTAAGAACAACACAAATTCATTACTCACCAGTTTACTTACTGCTGTACGGATATAAGGTAGGCCAGATATATGTACCTGAATTTTGGTAGCCGACTGAAAAGCTTTTGCCTTTGCTTCGATTTCTTTTAAAATGGGGTTACGCGCTGCGGTATTTAAGATTTTGGTATCAAAGGTAATCGCCATTAGAGTTGCATTCTGACGGTTGTAAACCAATCCTTCAAAAAAGGGATTACTATAAATGGCATTCTTGATTGAATCCATTTCTGTATCGGTTTTGACCAGTCCGCCAGGCAGGGGCTTTAGCACAAATTTTTGGTTTACAGTATCTTTTTCCAATTGAAAGATCCGACCTGAAGATAATACCTGTTTAATGCCTTTAAGCTTTTGGATATCATTAGAAAGCTGTACCCATTGGTTGTAAACTTCTTTTTTGAAAATCTCCGGTGATTGTATCCCTACCACCATCACACTTCCATCCTCGCCAAAGGTCTTTTTAAAGGTATTGTATTTTATGAATGCGCTATCGGTAACGGGCAGGATTTTGCTCCCTGTGTAGGAGAGTTTAACATTTTTGGCCTGATAAGCCATGAAAATGGTGCCTAAAACAAAAAATACGATGATTGCGATACGGTTCTGAAGAATGAATCTCGATAGCTTAACCCACATGTGCAGCTTAGTTTAATAATAATATTAACGGCAAAACTAATCTTATTTGTAAAATGCGATTACTTTTTGCGCAATTAAATTTGCACAAATAACATACTTTTGAAAAAAATGTTTTAATCGCATGTTGCACAAAGTTAGGGGCATTGTTTTAAAGACCACAAATTATAGCGAAAGCAGTGTGGTGGTGCAGGTGCTTACCGATAAATTTGGCATGCAATCCTACCTGATTAATGGTGTTAAAAAGCCTAAGGCAAAGATCAAAATGAATATGCTGCAATCACTCCACTTGTTGGATATGGTTGTTTATCATAAAGCAAATACCAATATCCAAAGGATATCGGAAGTCCGGCAAACGCCTGTTTTTAAAAGTATCCCTTATGATATGATTAAAACGAGTATCGTTATTTTTTTAAATGAGGTGCTTTATAAAAGCATCAGGCAACAGTCTGCCGACGAAAGTTTGTTCGATTATATTTTTAATTCAATCGCCTGGTTCGACGAAATTGAAGAAATCAATCCCAATTTTCACTTGTCGTTTTTATTAAAACTTACACGGTTTTTAGGTTTTTCGCCCAACGAGAAAAGAAGGAGCGACCAAATTTATTTTGATCTTCAGGAAGGAGAGTTCACTTCCCGACTGCCAATCCACTCTAATTATTTACAATTGGAGGATGCCATTAGCTTTATTTTGCTTTTTAATACACCACTCGAAAAAATTTCTGAAATAAAAATGAGTAATTCACAACGACGGTTTTTACTCGATAAGCTATTGGTTTTCTATACCTTACATACGGCGTCGTTTGGAGTGGTACAATCACATAAAATCCTTGAAACTTTGCTAAGTTGAAAAAAAAGAAAAAAAGATTTGCAGAACAGTTTTATAGCACTATATTTGCATTCCCAAACGGAGGATGGGGCATTAAGTTTGACAAAATATAAAAGGGAAATTAGCTCAGCTGGTTCAGAGCACCTCGTTTACACCGAGGGGGTCGGGGGTTCGAACCCCTCATTTCCCACCAGGCCTTTCAGTATAACTGGAAGGCTTTTTTATAAAAACTATTAAATACACCCAATAGGGAAATTAGCTCAGCTGGTTCAGAGCACCTCGTTTACACCGAGGGGGTCGGGGGTTCGAACCCCTCATTTCCCACAATAAAAAAGCCTTTCAATTTATTGAGAGGCTTTTTTTGTGCTTTTGAAAGAAATTAGCTCAGCTGGTTCAGAGCATCCCTGCGTTATCAGTCGGAAGGGCGTCCCAATTACCATCGGAATCATTTCCCATTCAGAAACTATATTACAAGCGGTAATTTCATTTGAATTTGTCACGTTGAGCCTGTCGAAATACCTTTTATGACATTTTAATAGATCCTTCAACAGGTTCAGGATGACAATTTTATATTTATGGCACAGGCTCTTTTTGTCCTACCCTGCAAACGTACTGAAGGGTGGTGCGCATGGATAACAACCCTATTTAGGTTCCCATAATTCAATCTTATTGCCTTCCGCATCCATAATATGGATAAATTTCCCATAATCGTAAGTAGCAATCTCATCAAGTATTGTTACGCCGTTTTCTCTGAGTTTTTCCACAAGTCCTTCTATATTCTGCACCCTGTAATTAATCATAAACTCCTTTTTTGATGGTGAAAAGTATTCATCTCCTTGTTTAAAAGGGCTCCATTGAAGCGATTCTACCTCATTAGGCTTGTTGAGGTTTCTCGATTCAAAACTCGTGGTACCCCATGCACTCATTTCAAATCCTAAGTTTTTGGCATACCAATCTTTGGTCTCCTTCGGATTGTCTGAAAAAAAGAAAATGCCGCCGATTCCTGTTACTTTAGGTGTAATGTCATCCTGATTTTTTTGTTCTTCCATATCGTTTGTTTTTTGATGGTTGTATTGCAAATGTAAGCACTGTTATGGTTTATGTCCCCAGCAAATAATATTTTCAGTTCTTATTTCAGGATCGGGAATCCAGGTGCATTAACCGTATTCGTAAAAGCTTCGGTACCGGGTGGCACAAGTATGTTAAAAATTACTATTAACGGAACGCCATTTAATGTAACGGCAGCCGGTACTGCCAATACCACGTACACGGTAGGTACTGTACCGGTAGTAATCAGCAGCGGATGGACTTTGCCGGTGGTGTTTCTGGCGGTAAATTTTATCTACAGAATGGCGGTCTTTTTTGCCAATCATGTTACGCCAAACCAACCATTTACCATAACAGCTTCTGGGACAGCGCCAACGGTTAACCTCACCACACTCCCTTAGCTTCCAATATCTAATTGCAAAACAGGAAATGTATACTGTTTTGCATTTTATTTAATCTTGATAATTATTTACCTAATTCAATTATATATCCGAAATTGCCTGCTGAAAAACGGTAGCAAATGCTCGGTAAAATAATCAGGTTCATCTTCTTTGGAAATTACTTTGTAGGCATTCTGGCTGTTGCGCTAACACTGGAAGCGACATTTCAATTGAGGTTACCTTTCATTTCATTAAATTACTACCTGTTATTATTTCTGGCGCCGACCATTTATTATACCTACGCCTACAATAAGGTTTCTACCACACCGTCTACAACTAATCCACGCAACCAGTGGTATTTCAAGCATAAAAATTTTATCAACTGGAGCCAGGCCCTGCTTTTTATTACCTGTATGTTGCTGGCGATCAATCTGCTTTGCCAAAACTTTCAGCATATTTTAGCCCTGCCGGTCAGTTATTGGCTGGCGATATTGATTATCATCATCGCTGGAGGCTTATATTATGGTTTATTGCCCAGATCCTTCCTCAAATTCAACCTCCGCAACACGGGCTGGTTAAAAGCTTTTGTAATTGGTTTTGTATGGGCCTGTTGTGCCAATGTGCTGCCCTTAATTGTGCTTAAAATTGAAACAGGAGTAGGCTATCATGATTCTATACTCTGGACCTGGTTATTTATCAAAAACTGGATGTTCTGTACTGTAAATGCCATTATTTTTGATATTAAAGATTACCCAACTGATGCCAATAAACATTTGCGGACTTTTGTGGTGCGTTATGGTTTGCGGCGTACGATCTTCAATATATTGATTCCCTTGCTGTTAATTGGTTTAATCTCTTTAGGCATATTTGCCGGTTATAAAGGCTTTGCCCTGCCACTGGTTTTATTTAACGTATTGCCTTTTATCTTAACCATTTACATAGCGTATTCGATGCATAAAAGAAAAAATATCCTCTATTATCTGATGGTGATTGATGGATTGATTTTATTTAAAGCGATATGTGGAATGATCGGAATGCAGTTTGTCCGATAAGCTGAAAGACTAAAACGAATATTGCATAGGGGAGGTCTATCTTGATACTTGATTCTCATTACTTGATACTTGATTCTCGTTACTTGATACTTTATTCTCACTACTTGATACTATGAAAAATAACTACGATAAAATAGCCGGTCATTACGATACTTTAAGTCGTTTGGTATTTTTTAAATCGCAGGTAAATGCACAGATCAATCAGCTTCAATACATCCCGGAAAATAGCGATATATTAATTGTGGGTGGTGGAACAGGCTGGATTTTAGAAGAACTTGCCAAGGTTTATAACGATGGATTAAAAATTGTTTACGTAGAAATTTCTGCCAAAATGATTGAACTTTCTCAAAAGCGCGGTTATGGAGATAATCAGGTTGAATTTATTAACCTCGCAATCGAAGATTTTAGAAGCGATCTGATTTTTGATGTGGTTTTAACACCTTTTCTATTCGATAACTTTGCCGAAGAACGCGCAGCAAAAGTATTTGAACAGTTACATGCATATTTAAAGAAGGGTGGGTTATGGTTTCTTGTTGATTTTTCAATGAATAATACCAATGGAAACTGGTGGAAATGGCTGCTCCTCAAATCGATGTATACCTTTTTTAAACTGTTAGGCATTATAGAGGCGAATAAACTCATCGACATGAGTCCTTACTTTTTGAATGCTCAGTATCAAATTACTGATGAACGTTTGTATTATGGGGATTTTATCAAAGCAACAATCTTTAAAAAATAAAATGACATTAAATAAATGCAACTGTATTGCATTAACGAATTGAGTTCAGATCTTTGCATAAAAAGATATTAAATATGGACTTTGATGTAATCATAATTGGTGGCAGCTACGCAGGTTTATCTGCTGCATTGACTTTGGGCAGGGCAACTCGAAATGTTTTGATAATCGATGCTGGAGAACCCTGTAACTGGCAGACCCCGCAATCGCATAATTTTTTAACCCATGATGGTGATCAGCCTGCAATGATAACTAAAGCAGCAAAAGCCGAGGTTTTGAAATACCCAACCGTCAGGTTTTTAAAGGAGATGGCCGTTTCGGGTGTAAGAATAGATGAGGGTTTTAGTATTAGCCTCGAGAATGGTGCAAGTTTTACGGCAAGAAAGGTATTACTGGCCACTGGTTTAAAAGATGTACTGCCAGCAATTAAAGGTTTTCACGAATGTTGGGGCATTTCGGTTATCCATTGTCCGTATTGCCATGGTTATGAGGTGAGGGACGAAAAAATAGGTCTGTTAATGAATGGCGACCATGCCTATGATATGGCCAAAAACCTTCACCTTTGGAACAATGATTTAAGTATTTTAACGAATGGCAAATCGCAGTTTACTGTAGAGCAAACGGAAAAACTAAAAGCTAAGTCGATTACCATTTTGGAGGAAGAAATTATTGAAATAGAGCATGTTGATGGCGAGCTTAAACAAATAGTATTTGAAAACGGAGAGAAATTAGCCTTAAAAGCCATTTATGCAAGGGCTGAAGTAGTGCAGCATAACCATTTATTCCGGGATCTGGGCTGTGAATTAACAGAGCTGAATACAATAAAAGTGAATGAGCAGCAGCAAACTACTGCTAAGGGCGTTTATGCCGCAGGAGATTGCGCAACGATGTTTAGGTCGTTGTCTATTGTTACTGCAGCAGGAACGATGGCTGCGGTAATGTTGAATAAGGAAATGATTTCTGAGGATTTTTGATTAACCATCGGAAATTTAAAATAAGATTGCACCGGCAATTGTAGCAATAAACATCGCTGCCATAACAATTCTATCGGCAGTAATCCATTGATCTCTGGTAAGTGGTGTAACTGGTTTTTTTACGGTTTCAGCTTTGTGCCTCGAAAGCCTGAAAACGGATGTGTCTAATTTAATCAGCATAGGGATGAATTTAATAGGGTCAATTTCCTTAAGACAAATCCCAAGCCAAAAACCAAGAAAAATGTGGAATTGTGGATAACTTATATTTTTTTGTTATTTCGCTGATATTTATGCGGTTGTAAATACGGTAGGCCTAAAAAAGAACAATAAGGCTGTACAGAATATCGAACAGCCTTATTGTGTTATATGTATAGTAATGAGTTTATTATCAAGCTTTCGTGGATCCTTCTTTTGTGGTTAATTTACTGTTCTTTTTACCATACCAAAAGTAAATGGCCAAGCCGATAATTAACCACACCGCCAGCCTTAACCAGGTTTCCCAGGGTAAAAAGATCATCATGGCAATACAGGTTAAAATGCCCAAAATCGGAATGAGGGGTACAAATGGAACTTTGAAAGGACGCCTGGCTTCAGGATCTGTTTTTCTCAGGATCAGAATGCCTACGCAAACCATCAGGAAGGCCAGCAACGTACCGATACTGGTCATTTCGCCGACCACGTTCATGGGTACGAATGCCGCAAACAATGCAATGAATATGCACAGGATTATGTTCGATTTATAAGGGGTTTTAAATTTGGCATGTACATCAGAAAACATCTTTGGCAGTAAGCCATCCTTACTGATTGAATAGAACATCCGCGATTGTGCCATTAAGTCGATTAAGATTACCGAAGTATAACCGATCAAAATGGCCAAAATTATCGCCTGACTTAACCACGCATAAGGCGTCTTTTCGATGGCGATGGCCACAGGTGCACCGCTATTGGCAAATTCTTTATAATTGGCCAAGCCTGTCATTACATGACCGAACAGGCCAAATAAAACTGTACAGACTACCAACGACCCAATAATACCGATGGGGAGATCCCTGGCAGGGTTCTTCGTTTCCTGTGCCGAAGCGGCAACGGCATCGAAACCGATAAATACAAAAAATACCAGGCCGGCACCGCGTAAAACACCACTCCAGCCAAATTGACCAAATGTTCCGGTATTGTCGGGAATGTAAGGATGGTAGTTTGCAGGATCGATATATTGCCAGCCTAATGCAATGAAAACCAATACCACGCCTACTTTTAAAAATACGATTATACCATTTACAATGGCTGATCCTTTGGTTCCTCGGATCAAGATCGCCGTCATTAATACCACTACCAATGCTGCGGGGATATTGATGATCCCGTTAACGGTAGAACCATCAGCTAGTTTTGCGGTTTCGAATGGAGATAAGGTCAACTGAGGAGGCAAATATATGTGCAAACTGGCCAAAAACTTGGTTAAATACTGCGACCAGCTAATGGCTACTGTAGCACAACCCACAGAATATTCCAGTACCAGATCCCAGCCAATAATCCAGGCAAAAAGCTCGCCCATGGTGGCATAAGAATAGGTGTAAGCACTGCCTGCAACGGGAATCATCGAGGCAAATTCAGCGTAGCACAGTGCTGCAAAGCCACAGCCCAAAGCGGCAATCACAAAGGATAAGGTAACGGCCGGGCCAGAGTGGTTGGCTGCTGCCAAACCGGTAATCGAAAATAAACCTGCACCAAGCGTTAAGCCCACACCAATTAAAATGAGATTTATGGGCCCCAAGGTTCTTTTGAGCGTTCCTTCGCCGCTTTCGTTTGCCTCAGCAACAATGCTGGCAATAGATTTTTTCATGAAAATAAGTTAAGACGCTGCAAAATTATTAAAATATATTAAATCTATAGTATTTATATATTATTTGTTAACTGCTTTCAAAGTTTAGGAGAACAGGAGCAAAGCAAGAACTTCGGAATTTATAAGCGGTTAGAACGAATTTATTCTTTTTGGAAAACTTGCGTGCGGCTTTCATAGGTACTGCCGTCCCGCCATCGCTTATAGTCCTCTTTGCGCTTTGCTCCAATGCGGGCTAACCGCTCTGTCAGGTTTATTTACAAGGGGCTGTTCTGCTACTTTTCAAAACCATAAACAGTAGCACCGGACCTGGCCAATTAAACCTAATGGCGCCAGATAGCTCCCGATTTTGTCAAAATATTTGTATTTAATCAGCATATCAATCGGGACTATAGGCAACAGCAGGACTGCAAAAAGCGAAAGATTACAGGACCTTTCTTTTCTAAAAAAAAGTTAAAATTTTCCATTATTACAGAATTATTTCCAAAACACAAAATTTATTTTAAAATTATTCTATTGATAATCAATATGTTGTGTGTTTACTTTGATTTATTTTAGTACTATGTATTGCATGGTAGTATATAAAACATATATCTTTGTTATATGATAGCAGAAAATACGCAAACACAAATGCGGAAGGGAATTCTGGAGTACTGTGTTTTATCAATCATCTCCCGGGGCGAAATATATGCTTCGGATATTATTGCCGAATTAAGGGCGGCAAAGCTATTGGTGGTTGAGGGCACATTATATCCATTATTAACCAGGCTTAAAAACAATGGTTTGTTAAGCTATAACTGGGTAGAATCTACCTCAGGCCCACCGCGTAAATATTATACCTTAACCGAAGATGGTCGGGGCATTTTATCACAATTAGATCAAACCTGGCAGGAGCTGGCTTATGCCGTAGGTATTTCACAAAAAGGAGCCAATTCATAATTAGTAAAAAAGGAAATGGAAAAGACCATCATTATAAATATAGGGAACACGATTATTCATATTGAAGAAAGTGCTTACGAACTCTTAAAGGCCTACCTGAACGAAGTAAAACAGTATTTTGCCAACCATGCAGACGACCTTGAAATTGTAACCGATATCGAAAACCGGATTGCGGAACTCTTAACCGAGCAATTGGAAGAGCAGAAAAAACAGGTTGTAGATTCGGCCAATGTAAATTCGGTTATCGCACAGATGGGCAAGGTACAGGATTTTGATACCGCAGAAGAAAGTGAAGAAGAGCCTGTAATCAACAATACTTATCAGCATCAGTACGCCGAGAAAAAATTATACCGCGATATGGACGACCGCGTAGTAGCAGGTGTTTGCGCCGGTATTGCACATTATGTAAATGCCGATCCGAAATGGATCAGGGTGGCTACGGTGCTTACCTTTTTTCTGGGTGGATCGGGTATTTTAGTATATGCCTTGCTTTGGATCATCATGGCAAAGGCCAAATCGCGTATTGAACGTATGGAAATGAAAGGCGAACCTGCCAACCTTCAGGGTTTTCAAAGGAATCTGGATGAAGAATTGCTGGCCGTTAAGGAACGTTTGGGTGAGGTAAACAAACATGCACAACCGATATTTGCCCGCTTAGGTAATTTTATCGGCGAGTTTTTCGAATGGCTTGGCCGATTTATATCGGGTACGGGAAAAGTAATCTTTAAAGTCATTGCTGGTTGTATTGTTGTGTTTGGCGTACTCTTTCTACTGGCGCTAATCATTGGAACTGCCGCATTTCAGGGATTCTGGGATGCCAGTATTTACGAATATTTCCCCTTCTCTATCATCAATGAAAGCAATAGGGGCATTATTTTATTTGGTGCATTTATTGTTTGCTTTGTGCCGATTTTAGCTTTGGTGCTCTTCTCGATCAGGGTGGCGTTTAACAAACAGGCCATTAATAAAACACTCTCTTTTGCCCTGTTGATCATCTGGTTGGCGGGTGTGGCTGTAACCGGTTATCAGGCCGCTAAAATATCATCGGAGTTTAAACAGCATGCGGAGTTGACACAAACTGTCGACCTCAAATCTTTCCCTGTTTATACCCTCAATATCGATAAAAGTAAATATTTCAGTAAAGAAGATAGCGTGGCTTACCATATCGATGCCAATAACCGCCACCAGATTGTGGTCGACGATTTCGAAGACGGTCCTTTTGTTTCGCCTAACCATATCCGTATTGATATCAACAAAAGTGAAACGGGCATTACCCGTTTAACACAGAAATATGAATCGCAGGGAAAAACCTTTCAAAGTGCCTTACAGAACGCGCAAAACATTAGTTACACCTACCAGCTGAAAGATTCGGAATTGATTTTTAGTCCGAGGTTTCAATTGAGAAAAGGAAGCATTTGGCGAAACCAGGAAGTAAGGTTAACGCTTGAAGTTCCGGTGGGTACAAAATTAATTTTAAAGGAAGATGCTTACCGTTACATCAACAACTATTGGACCTGGGACTGTAAAAACGCTGAAAATGACCATAACGATTATACCGTTTGGATCATGACCGAAGATGGCCTGAAATGCGTTGCACAATTAAAAGAGGAGGCCATCAAAAAGAAAAAACTGGAAGAGGAGCTATCCGGTTTAGAGCTATTGCGCAAGGATAAGACTACTGATACCCTTTACCAGGATTCTGTTTCAAACAGGATTAGGGAAGTAAAGGAAGAGCTGGGGATTAAGCCTCAATAATTGATGCGATACACATCACCATAAACTGCCTATAAGAAAATAACATGAAAACATCACTGACGTTAATGGCATGCTTAATAGCGTGTGGGACTTCTTTTGCCCAAAAATTAAACACACTGACGGGGAAAATCGTCGATGAAAAAACTGCCCCGGTGCCATTTGCCATCGTTCGGGTGTTAAATTATCCGGATACCACGGTGGTTAAAAGTGTATCGACCAATATTGAGGGGGAGTTTACAATCGACCAGTTAAAAGGTGGTGAGTATGTGCTGTCGATTTCGATTGTGGGTTTTAAAAGTAAAAAGACAGCTCACTTTTCAATTAACAGTGATTTAAAGCTACCTGCCATCGGTATCGAAAGTTCAACTAAACAATTAAACGATGTGAGTGTGCAGGGCAAGAAACCTTTCATCGAGCATCAGATCGATAAAACCGTACTGAATGTAGAAAATAGTATCGTTTCATCGGGCAGCACCGCACTCGAAATCCTGGAAAAAGCACCTGGGGTGCAGTTGGACAGGCAAAACGAACAAATTTTGTTGAACAACAAGTCGGGTGTTATGGTGATGGTTGATGGGAAAAATAACTTTTTATCGGCTTCTGATTTAACTACCTATTTAAATAGCCTAAGCAGCAGTCAGATTGCGACCATAGAAATCATTACCAACCCATCGGCAAAATATGATGCGGCGGGTAATTCAGGTATCATCAATATTAAATTGAAAAAGAATAAGGCATTTGGTACCAATGGAAGTATATCATCAACCTACCGCAATGCGATAAGAGCTCATTTGCCCACCAATATTTATGGATCGGAGCTTAACTTCAACTTAAATCACCGCGTAGAAAAATGGAATTTTTATACCAACGCAAATGCATCAAAGAATAATAATTTCTCGGATCTATTGTTAGAGCGGACCACCAGTTCTAACGGTTTGGAGAGTGCGTTTAATCAAAACTTTCAGAAAATATATAACGGATCGCGCTTAGCCGCAAAACTCGGTGCGGATTATAATGTGAGTGATAAAACAACCATCGGGATCATGTTAGATGGTAGCACAAGTACGCGTAAACTGGATAATTTTTCTAAAACATTTATCAATGAAACGAATGCCGGTGTGGTCAGTAACAATTCCTTAATCCAGTATTCTGATGCCAATACACCAAACAAAAATTACAGCGCAAATTTTAACATCAAACATGATTTTAAAAAGGAAGGTGCCAGTTTAAATTTTGATGCCGATTACTCGGGCTTTGATTATACGGGGCTGGAAAATTTTAACACCAACTTTTATGATGAAAAAGGGACGGTTTACAACAATACAATCATTAGAAACGATAGTAAAACAGCCATCGATATTTATGCCGCAAAAACAGATTTTACCTGGCCATTATCAAAAACTACAAAACTGGAAACCGGTCTGAAAAGTACCTATGTGAAAACCAATAACGATTTTTTGTCATCGGCATTGATCAATAATGAATGGCAGAATATTGTAGGACAAAGCAATAATTTTATCTACAAAGAAAACGTGAATGCTGCTTATGCAAATGTATCCAAAGATTTAGGCAAGTGGCAAATCCAGGCGGGTTTACGGGCAGAGTATACCCAATCTACCGGAACATCGGTAACCAATAATACCGAGGCAAAGCAGCACTATTTATCGTTGTTTCCAACCGTTTTTATTAGTCAGAAGATTTCGGAGAGCAGTAATTTACGTTATTCGTATGGCAGGAGGATCGACCGGCCAAATTACCAGCAGTTAAATCCTTTTAACTTTTATATGGATCCTTATACCATAGCACAGGGAAACCCATACTTAAAGCCTCAGTTTACGGATAATTTCGAAGTAAGTTACAGCTATAAAAGCGGCCTGTCTTTCTCCCTGAGTTATTCAAAAACAAAAGATCTTATTTTGGATAGTAAAACGGCACAAAACGACAGTACCCGGATTGTTACCGTTGGACAGGGCAATATCGGTAGCGGCCAATATTACACCGCAGGATTATATTTCCCGCTTACCATTGCCAAATGGTGGAATTTACAGAGCAACTTCAATCTGTTCTACAATAAATTTAATGATGATAACCTGGAAGGTGCACCCTTTATGTTAAGTAAAGTAGCCTACAACTTTAATATCAACAACTCCATTACCTTGCCGGATAACTGGTCTTTAGAAACCAATTTCTGGCTAAATTCTCCAAAGGTTAGGGGATTGGAACGGACCACTATTTATCAATACGCCTTAAATATGGGGGTGCAAAAAAGTTTCCTCAACAAAGCTTTGAAAGTTAGATTAAATGTTGACGATATCTTCCAAACCAATTATTGGAAAGGAACACTCGATTATCAGAATGTGAATTTAAGGGTTCAGAACAATTACATCAGCAGAAGGGCCACACTCAACATCAGTTATAGCTTTGGTAACCAAAATTTAAAATCAAACCAAAATCGTAAAACCGCTGCCGATGATATTAAGAATAGAGCGGGAGGGTAGTGTTGAGTTTGGAGTTTGGAGTTGGGAGTTTGGAGTTTTGAGTTGGGAGTTTGGAGTTGAGCGTCGGAAAGTCCGGGGTCGGAGGTCGGAAGTCTGGATGAAAAACCAGTCCGTCTATCCTTTGCAGGAGGTATAGTAGTCGTAGTCTTGAGTCCAAGTCCCCCTTTGAAGGGGGCAGGGGGATGAGGTCTAAGTTTGGAGTTTTGAGTTTTGAGTTGGGCGTCGGAAAGTCCGGGGTCGGAGGTCTGGATGAAAAACCAGTCCGTCTATCCTTTGCAGGAGGTATAGTAGTCGTAGTCTTGAGTCCAGGTCCCCCTTTTGAAGGGGGCAGGGGGATGAGGTATAAGTTTAGAGTTTAGAGTTTGGAGTTTAGAGTTTAGAGTTTAGAGTTGAGCGTCAGAAAGTCCGGGGTCGGAGGTCGGAAGTCTGGATGAAAAAACCAGTCCGTCTATCCTTTGAAGGGGGGTATAGTAGTCGTAGTCTTGAGTCAAGTCCCCCTTTGAAGGGGGCAGGGGGATGAAAAAAAACGAAACATTTAAAAAACATTAAAAGAAACAAACCATGAAAACATTACTTACGCTAATGGCATGCTTAATAGCATGTGGGGCTTCTTTTGCCCAAAAATTAAGCACACTGTCGGGCAAGATAGTCGATGAGAAGACTGTTCCGGTGTCGTTTGCCATTGTTCGGGTGTTAAATTATCCGGATACCACTGTGGTTAAAAGTGTATCGACCAGTATTGAGGGTGAGTTTACAATCAACCAGTTAAAGGATGGTGAGTATGTGTTATCGATTTCAATTGTGGGTTTTAAAGGTAAAAAGACAGCGCATTTTCCGATCAATGGAGATTTAAAACTGCCTGCTATTGCCATCGAAAGTGTAAGCAAACAGTTAAAAGAAGTGAGTGTTCAGGGGAAGAAACCTTTTATAGAACACCAGATTGATAAAACAGTGCTGAATGTGGAGAACAGCATCGTTGCCACTGGCGGAACAGCATTAGAAGTTTTAGAAAAAGCGCCTGGTGTACAGATCGACCGCCAGAGCGACCAGATTAAACTGAACAATAAAAGCGGTGTAATGGTAATGATTGATGGAAAATCAAACTTCCTTTCTGGTGCGGATATTACCACTTTGCTGAGCAACATGAGCAGCGATCAGATTGCTACCATCGAACTGATTACCAATCCATCGGCTAAATATGATGCTGCCGGAAACGCAGGAATCATCAACATCAAGCTCAAACGCAACAAAGCCTACGGTACCAACGGTACAGTTTCTGTAAATACAGGACAGGGGATTATGCCCGATTCGCCTAGCGATTTGTTCCGTGCGGGTGTTAACCTGAACCTCAACCATAGGCAAGGGAAATGGAACATTTTCGGAAATGGCGCCGTGGCACGCAAGGCTCAGTTTAACAATACCTTTTTAACCCGTACTACTTTATCTGAAGGTTTGGCCAGTTCGCTAACGCAAAACTTCGACCGCAAAAATAAAGGCCTTGGTTTTCAGGGGAAACTCGGGGCCGATTATTACGCTTCTGAGAAAACCGTTTTTGGCGTAATGTTAGATGCCAATACGGTAAACACCAAGCTCACCAATTTTAGCAATACCAATATCAACGCGGTGCAGAACGGTGCTTCGAACCTCAGCTATATTTTGCAGGATGCCAATTCGAGTTCGCCGGTAGGTAACTTAACCGCCAACTTTAACATCAAACACGATTTCGATAAAAAAGGCAAAAGCCTCACCTTCGATATGGATTATTCGGGCTTCAGCAACAAAAAAGATGAAAATTTTCTTGCCAATTATTTAAATACCGGCGGCAGCTCGACCAACAAAACTACCTTAAGGAACAATACCGATGCTAAAATAGATGTATACGCGGCGAAAACGGATTTCACCTTGCCACTGTCGAAAACAACGAAACTCGAAGCCGGATTAAAAAGCAGTTATGTGTTGACGAATAACGATTTTATTTCGGAGCAATTGATTGGCGGTGTATGGCAAAATGACCTGGGTAAATCGAACAACTTTGTGTACAAAGAAAACATCAACGCCATTTATGGAAGTTTCTCAAAAGAGTGGAAGGTATGGCAGGTGCAGCTGGGCTTACGTGCAGAACATACCCATTCGAACGGCACTTCGGTTACCGACCAGAAGGAAGTAGACCGGAATTACCTTTCGCTATTCCCAACAATTTTTGTAAACCAGAAGATCAGCGAAAACCACAATATCCGTTATTCTTATGGCAGAAGGGTAGACCGCCCAAATTACCAGCAGCTCAATCCTTTTGTTTTTTATATGGACCCTTTGGCGGTTGATCAGGGTAACCCTTATCTCAAACCTCAGTTTACCGATAATTATCAGATTAGTTATAGTTATAAAGAGATTTCTTTCTCGCTGAATTATTCGAATACCAAAGATATGATCACGCAGATCAGCAAACAGGACGATGCCACCAGGATCATCAGCGTAATCCGCCAGAACCTGGGCCGTTTCCAGAATTACTCTGCCGATTTGTATATTCCGGTAAAGGTGGCCAAATGGTGGAATATCCAAAACAACGTAAGCGTGTACTACAGCAAATTCAATGATGGAAATATTGAAGGTGCAGCCTTCAGTTCGGGTAAAGCGGCAATTAATCTATTTACTTCGAGTTCTTTCACTTTGCCGCAGAACTTTAGTATCGAAATTAGTGCATGGCTTAATTCGCCAAGGGTAAACGGCGTAGAACAGACTACCATCTACCAGGGCGCCTTAAATGCAGGAGTCCAGAAAACCTTAATGGATAAAAAGCTGAAATTGCGTTTAAATATGGATGATATTCTGCTCACCAACCACTGGGAAGGCAAACTGGTTTACCAGAACATCAACATGAACGTAGTAAACCATTACACCAGCAGAAGGGCAAACTTCAGCATCAGTTACAACTTCGGAAACCAGAATGTAAAATCGGCACGCTCGAGAAATACTGCTACAGATGATATGAAAGGAAGAGCGGGCGGGGGGTAGTCTGTAGTCAGAGTCCCGAGTCTAAGTTTGGAGTTTGGAGTTTGGAGTCGGAAAGTCCGGGGTCGGAGGTCAGAAGTCTGGGGGGACAACCCAGTCCGTCCTCTTTGAAGGGGGTAGGGGGATGAGGTCTAAGTTTGGAGTTTGGAGTTTGGAGTCGGAAAGTCCGGGGTCGGAGGTCAGAAGTCTGGGGGGACAACCCAGTCCGTCCCCTTTGAATAGGGCAGGGGGATGAGGTCTAAGTTTGGAGTTTAGAGTTTGGAGTCGGAAAGTCCGGGGCAGGGAGAAGGTCAAAAGTCTGGATGAAAAACAGAGTCCGTCCCCCTTTGAAGGGGGCAGGGGGATGAATAAACAATTAACCATTAAAAACATGAAAAAAATATTCTACAGTATCGCAATTTTAGTTACCACTTTAGGCTACGGATGCCACAACAGTGGCGGACATTTATCCCTAAGCACATTGGATAACACGACCAACTTTAAATTTGAGGCGGAGTACGATGAAAACAAAACAGGCAAACTCGAGAAATACCTCGACAGTGCTTTGAACAATGAACTTCCTTTGAATCAGAATATCGATCTGTTGGTAAATATAAACGGCAGCGATCAGTTTAACCTGAAAGCCAAAAAGGGCTGGTTGGTAATCGATTTTGATAAAAGAAACAGCTCTGCTGCCGGTTATAGGAGCGTAAGAAAACTGACTGAAGGGATTAAAAAGAAATTAACGGAGTAATCGTGGTTTGACCGCAAAGGAGCGAAGACACAAAGCAATAGCGGGGCAGTCTTTTCTCTGCGATGATCTGTGTAATCTGCGGGAAACCACTATTGGGTTTGCTCCCGCAGATTAAGGTGATTTCCGCAGAACTTCAGCTGTCGCTATTCTTGTACTGACGGGGAATCAGGGAATGCTCATCAAGGCTAATCCTGTCCCTTTGATTTATAAAATGCTTTCTATCTTTTGCATGATTTTAGTTTCCAGTTCTTTGTAAAAGCCATTATAAGAATCGGCGATATTCCCTCCCTTATCTATCAGATAAAAAGAGGGATATCCATCAAATGGATAACTAATTTGCACACTTCGGTCGGAAGTATAGCTAACGGTTTTTACATTTTGTTTTTGATCAAATTTAGTGATTGCGTCCATTTGGTCAATCGGATATACATTAATGATAACCACATTTTTGTCCTTATACTTTTCATTCAATCTGTTTAGCATTTGTGCTGCGCCAACGCAGTGTGGACAGCCGATTAAACTAAAATTAACTAATATTGTTTTTCCTTTTAATTCATCTATATTAAGTTTTTTACCAGTAGCATCGTTGGCAATAAGCATTGGTGCGGCAACACCGTTTTTTAAAAACTGAACAGGGTTCCTTTTAGCAGGAGGTTTAAAATAATCGGGTATGACAGCTATGGATAAATCAGGGAATTGCTTTTGGTTGAGGATATAATTGCTGTAGGTATGCGTTTCAACCAGCCCAAAAACTGAACCATCGTCGGCGTTACCCAGATATTGATGGGCAATGTATACCGGTAGCCCGTTTTTTTTATCGATAATAAAATTATAAATACTATAAGATCTAACTTTATTTATGATCGTATCCGTTTGTGTGATGCGGATATTATGATAAGGGACATTGTTAATGGTGGTATCATCAAATTGTTTAGTTTTATTTGGGATAGTTTTCGATAGTTTGGCCATTTGCTTTGCCCAATACAAAATTGTTCGCGTATCCTGCCCGTTAACGCTTTCGTTCTGAACAGTATAGGTGCTATCTTTTAAATTTAAAGTCACTAATTTGATTCCATCGAAAGCATATGATGCATCTTTCGATTTTAAGTAATAATATCCATCATCAGACTTTGTTTTACTCCCAGTCACAATTTCAGATTTAATTGTGTCGGCATAATAGTCATCCTGAAAAGAAAACTTTGTTTTAACTATATCTACATATCTTAAATTTTTAAGTAAAAGTATTTTTTGTGAGGACTCGACCAGCAACTGAGCATTCACACTTAACTGTGTCAACATGAAAAGCGTAAGGTATGCGGTAAATGAAACTTTAAAAAATAAAGGCGGTTTTAATTTCATATTTAAGCTTATTGCTAATTTAGTTACTGCAAGATAATATTTTACTTTTCCGTTTTATGATAATTTATATGTGCCTGGATGAAAGACTTAGCATCCCTTTTCTTGCACAAGCCTTATAATCTACATTAAGGTATACTTGTAATTTGCTCCCGCAGATTAAGGTGATTTCCGCAGAACTCCAGCTGTCGCTATTCTTGTACTGACGGGAAATCAGGGAATGCTCATCAACGCTAATCCTTTTCAAGAACATATTAGATCACAAAAAATTCATCTATTAATTTTCCTTTTAAATCGAAAACCAATTTATAATAACCTATTGTACGCCCATCTTGATTGATATCACTTTGGAAGGCAACAGCATCATTACCTAGCAACTCGAATTCCAGATTTTCAACATCGATCGATATATTTTTATCAGTGATATCTAAATCTTCAACATTATTCTGATCTAATAGGGAGCTGAAAGATTTGATGAACGTTTGGTGAACATTATATTTTGCTGTAAAATCTTTTATTTGGAAGCTGTTCATATACTATAATCATTCTTTGATCTGTATGCTTGGATTTAATATTTTTTCAAGGTCGCCGATTTTGAGTAAATCTTCAATGGTTTTTTCAATGCATGTCTTTCTGTATGCAGTCTACTCAGTTGCAGTATATTTTCTATATCTAACTCTTGTTCCATATTATTTCCCAATAATTTCAATACTATCGGCATTTTTTATTTCCAGTTGTGTGGTGGGTATCGTTTGTCGTTTCATTTTCATTGATAGCGTAAAGTTAAGTCTCTTATAAGATTAGACTTTGGGATATTATTGCCATTTCAAACTACCATTCACTTTCTAAAGTACTATCCATCATCCAGGGGATTATTATTTCAATTTCAACCTGAACGAGATCTTCTTTATCTTTAAAATATGCGAGATCATTCCCCATAGTAAAGCCAATACTGAAAGATTCTGTAATGGGTGTAGTTAAAATCGTTTGTCCACCACTTGGGTGAGGAGTTGAACAATCATTACCTTTAAAGCTTCCCTTAAAATGAAATATCACGCTGTAACGATGGTAACCATTTTTTTCTTTACATATTCTCCAAATCTCACTCTCTTTTTTATAATCAATACCCAATTGGTCGAATAAGTGCTTAATTTGTTCTGGAAATGCAACATCCCTACTCTGTAAATAATTTAAACATTCTACACAATTACAACCTTCAGCACTACCGTTATGTACAGAATTATAGGTTGACCTTGTATATTCTTCGTCGACTATTAGCGTCCAGTTTTTAAATATTATTGTAATCACGTTGCTGATCCATTAAAATTGAACGTTTAGTTCGAAAAGAAACATTCATGTGGTTTTGCTCACTATTAAGTGTTTTAAATACTTTATACCCATCAGCGGTGAGCAATTCATAATGATAAATGTAATATTTTATCTCTCATTTTTTCTCAACTTAAAGCTAAAGGGGCAAACAAATCGTACCATCGCAGGAACAGGCTTTTCAAAAGAGGAACTGCCTGCGGTAAATAAACCCGACAAAGCTAAATAGCCCACAATGAAGTGTAACGAAATGAGGACTATATGCGATGGCGGGACTACAGCACCTATGAAATACTGAATGAACGTTTTCGGAAATGGTAAGTGAGATATAAAGGGCTTCCGACTACGTTCAGACTGACAATTTAAAATCTGCGTTTATCTGTGTAATCTGCGGGAGAACTTGCGTGTAATTCGTTCCCGCAGATTAAGGTGATTTTCGCAGAAGCTATCTGAATAGTACGATTATAAACGGTCATAAAAAGGCCTTTATATTGTCACGATTGCCCCTCATGAGGGTAAGTCTGTTCCTTGTACCTTTATATCATTACTAAAAGCATAGAAAATGAGAAAGATCAAAATCATGGAACACATCTCGCTTGATGGCGTGATGCAACACGAGAATAGCGAAGGTTTCGAACATGGTGGATGGACCAATCCCTATAGAAGTTTAGAAGGCCTAACCGCCGTACTGGAAGCACAAGGCACCAACATCGATCTGCTGATTGGCCGCCAAACCTACGATAGCTGGATCCAATATTGGCCAAAAGCGGGCGATAATCCAATGGCGAACGCTTTAAATGCGGCAACGAAATATGTGGTTACCCACAGGCCGGAAAGCCTCGAATGGGGACCAGCAAAAGATTTAGGTACTGACATCGTAGCAGGCATTCGCGAGCTCAAATCAACCGATGGCCCCGACCTGATCGTATATGGAAGTTCGACAGTGATCGCGGTACTGCTTGAACAGGGTTTGGTTGATGAGCTAATATTAATGGTTTATCCGGTATTGCTGGGCAGTGGCAAACGTTTCTTTTCAGACAAGGCCAATGCGCGCGAACTGGCTTTTGTAAACACGAAAACTACACCAACCGGTGTGCTGATCAATACTTACCGGTATGTAGGAGCGTTGGGGGAAAGTTAGTTGGGAGTTGGGAGTTTGGGGTTTTGAGTCGATGGAGCTAGTCAGAAGACGGGGGACCGAAGTCTGGGTGGAATTAGTCGGAGGTCCGGAGTTGGAAGTTTGGTGCAATTATCCCAAAGTCTGATGTCTGGGGTTGGAAGTCTGTAGTTAAATGTCACTTATATGGGAATGTTAATGCCCTCCCAAACAAAATCAACCGGCAATCCTGGTCATTCCCGGTTGATTAAGCGACTTCTAACCTTTGGGCTCCGAAATCTGAGCATTATTGTGATACGGGTAATTAATCTTTTACTAACCTTACGGCGCAGCCTGTGGTTTTACTATAATCGGTTACACGCGGTTCGCTGTATTTGTTAAAATCAAGGTAATATGCAAAGCTGTCGCCACTTGATTTGGTAGTACTCGACCACCAATAACTTAACCATATTCCGTAAAGGAAAGATTTTCCGCCGCCATATTCATCGCCGCCTGCGCTGCCATTGGTCAATAAATTTAGGCCTGATGAGTTATCGCCATTGCCATGCGCAAATTTGTACGAATCTTTTACATCCCATCCGGTAGTACCACGCATTTTTTTACCCGCTACCTCTTCCCCTCCTAAAGCCGAAATAAGCGTTAAAAATTCATTTCTGCTGGGCACATGCCAACCGGCAGGTGCTAAGCCACGGCGATCGGTAACCGCATAAAAGTTGTACAGCTTTCCGTATTTCTTTTCATTATTGCTATCGAAATTAAGGTAACAATAAGCAGGAATCATTTCTCTGCTTACTTTTTCCCATTCTTTCTGGTTGGCCGCGTAATAAATCTGCTCGCCGTTTCTATACGTACTCACGTTTAAATTGGTGCTTGTCCACACCTGGTTGCCAATTTTTACCGGACCGGTTATTTCTGCTGAAGCATTGTAAATTTCTTTTAACGGAGCCGATTGTGCGGCATTGCAGGCCCATACAAAATTGCCCGGCTGTATGCCGCCGCTTCTTTTTAAACATTCTTTCGTCGCTATGGCATCGGCCTCATCTTTGGTTTTTGCTATCCCCCAGCCAAATGCGGTACCCACATTACCGTTTATGGTGCGGTAGGCTGCACAACCCGTTCCCGAATAGGTTAACACAATGCTACAAGATCCGCCACGTTTGTTGCATTCGTCAACCGCTCTCTTTTCGGCTTCTGCCAGATTTGCCTGATCGAATGAAAAACCATAATAAAAGCCATTTGACCGGTCAATAGCCAATGCACCATATTTGGTTTTAACAGGAACAGCTGTTTTGGCTGGCGATTTCTTAACCTGCGCCATCACACCCGATGCCATGGCCAATAGCACCATTAGTAGGAGTTTGTTTATTTTCATAACTTAATTGTTTGTTTGTTGCAAGCAAATTTCCCAATTACCTCACTTGTCATCAATACCTTTTACTGGGTATATTTAGGAGGGTAGTTTGGGGGGCTTTAGTCCGAAGTCTGGAGTGGCGGGGGGATGGATGTCTGGGCACATCATTGCGTATCGCCACGTCATTAAAGGTAGTCTGCAGTCCGGGGTCCGGGGACCGAAGTCTGGGTGCATCCGGTCCGAAGTGGGAGGTGTGGGGTTAGACTGTTAATTCTGGACGTTATCAAAAAAAACGCCCATACTTTGCAGCATGAGCGCTAGTTGTTTGATTATTGTCTTTATTGCTTAACATCAGCAGGCGCATTGGTCGTCGAATCGGCAGTAGAATCGGTATGTGTACTATCCATCTTACTGGTATCGGTGTATTTGTGCAGGCTGTCGGCATTTTTTTCATCCGCTTTATTCCCACTGCATGCCGACAAGGTTAAACCAAAGGCGGCAACTAAAATTATGATTTTCGTTTTCATATGAAATGGTATTGGTGTATTTATATAATCCTTTTAAAAGGCAATTGTTTTGGTAATTGTTAAAAGAGGGGAGTTGTGCATCATTGAGATGAGTGGGGAGTCGGAGGTCCGGGGTCGGAAGTTTGGGAGTATAAAAGCAAACCGGTGAGTCATTGAGATGAGTCGGGAGTCGGAGGTCCGGGGTCGGAAGTTTGGGTGCATAAAAGATAACAAGCAGAAGATTGGTTTGGCCTTAAAAGGGTTTTGGAGCGCAAAGACAGTGGTGCTTAGGCTGGCTTCGGTCCTGCTGTCCGTTTCCCCCAAAAAACCTGTGAAACACGCAAGTACACCGTAAAAATTAAAAGCTTGTGCTTAAATCGGGGTCCACTTCCATCAGGGCTATTTAACAATGGGTGGTGCCTCGAAAACGCAAACGAGTATTGAAATGTCGTTGTGAGAAGTCGGGAGTCCGGGGTCGGAGGTCCGAAGTCTAGGCGTATAGTAGCAAACCGGTAAGTCATTGCGATTAGTCGGGAGTGCGGAGTCGGAAGATTGGGTGCATAATCGCAAAACATTACGTTATTGCGAATTGAAGGGGAGGGTTGGTATGATGGAGTAAAGGTTTGCGTGATCAATTGTCATCCTGAGCCTGTCGAAGGACCGTTTAATATCTTGTAAAGAATTTCGACGGCGCAATTTTTAATCCGGTCCATAATAACAATCTCAGATACTGAGACAGAACGCTAAGGCTTGCGTTTAATGGGATAAACGCTTAGTGCAGGTATCGTTTCAAGTCTACTTTTATGGTTTTGTAATTTAGTGTCGTTCCTTTAATGTGTTTTTCTGTAAAATATTTGATTGTTATCATTTGACCTTCGATCGTGCATGTATCAAAAAGAGACTCTAGAAACATATAATCATTATTTTTCATGCCTTTTTCGATATCTCCCTTTTTAATTTTGATCCTAAAAGATTTTTGAGTGTCGATATTATATAGGCTTAGCGAATAAAAATCGAACTTCGAAATGCGGTTGTGATTACTATTGCTAACAGAAATCAGAATCGGTATTCGACTATTATCAGATACATAAATGACAGCCCCAAATTTTTTAATGAGTTTGCCCGAAGTTTTGCTGTACAGGTAATAATCGTCTGGGTCGCAGCAACCAGAAATCACCCTGTTTGTATATAAGAATGTAGTGCTAAATTCCTTAAAGTCTGTATGGCCAAGCCGATTGGTCAATTGGACTAATCCATCACCTAATTCAAAGATTTTCTTTTTCTCTCCAGCGCTGTTTTCAAACGTTATCCAGGAGGAGTCACAGTTATAACTCCAATAGAGTTTTGCCCCGTTATCTAAAAACTTTGGTTTACAAGAGATAATTTGGGCTAATAAAGTATCCTTAACACAAATACAGTTTGGGTTAGCGTTTTCTTGGGCCAGATTCACTTTGGCAGACCGTTTATTGTTACAGCCTGATAGCAGAAACAATAGTGCCAGGATTTTTAAACAGCGCTTCATTAAGGTCAGTAAGGTACTAAAAAGATGATTAATTGAACATTAATCCAAAAACTTTAAGAGGGAATTTTGTTTTTAGTGCGCTGAAAAATACAAGAGTAAAGCCGTTTTATTTGCCCAATCCTTCAATCTTTTCTCTCCAATTGTACAACCCTCCAAAAACACCGTCTTTTAAAAATGTGTCCAAAAATTCGGGGAATGAATTTGTTAGGGTAATCACGTTTTCAGCCATGTTATAAATCTTGTAATCTTCGCTGTTAGCAGCGTTGATGTTTATTGTCCAGCTATCGCAGTAGGTCATATACTCCGCAATATGAAAATCGTTCGGCCCAACTGTGCCTGTATCGCTGTCTTTAAAATTGTAAATTTCGTCCAAAGGAATAATTCTAAAGAGATCTTCTTCAGATTCGAAGCCATTGGAAAAGCTGTAAAATTTTACCAGGTCTGCCGGTAATTTAACGCCCATGATGTTTTCAAAATTCTGTATTTCTGCAGTGGAAGCTGGCACAAAAAGTGTAATCCCAAGTGCTTTCTGCTCAGTTTTTATTCTTTCTATACAATTAGTGATTGTTGAGTTCATTAGCATTAACTTTTGTCTGTTAAATCTATGTTCAATTAATTTGGCTCATAGATCTCTCCACTCCGCGTTGCTCCGGTCGAGATGACGAACCTCTTTTTTAGAATCTGTCAATGTTAAGAGCCATTACCACTTCCCTAAGTACCAACCTGCCATCCATCTAACTGGCAATCGTATTCAAATCCTAAGTCCCACAGCACCTGGTTCCAGTTGTTTACTGCATTTAACGACATTTGAGTGTTGTTTGTAACTCCGTGCACTTCCCAATAATCTTCAGTTTCTTCAACAGCAAGTTGTGTGTACAGCGGAAACTGTGCCGACAATTGCTCTTTTAACTGATCTGCTTTATCTTTTGTATTGGTAATAAATACAAATTCGATCGGCAGCATGTCGGTGGCTTTTACATCATCTGAATAGATGTTATCCATAATATCTTCATTCACTTCCAAATGAATTTCGGTGTCGTATACGTCCTTCGTGAAAAAGGTATTTGCCTGTTTGTTCATGTGCGAATTTAACGAAACAAATGAGATCTAAATTGGATTCGGAAGATTTGATTTTTTATTAACATTAGCTTAAACCAGCGCAAGTATGCCAGAGTAGGAGCGAGAGGGGGTAATGAAAGTTTATTTGTAAAACTTAGCTAGTGGATATTTTCTGTAATCTACCTTATTGCCGGGTAGCATAAATCATCCAGTTAAAAGGTTTCAGCAGTACCTTTTGCTTGTTATCATGTGCTTTACTTAAAACAGGCACCATACTGTTATAACCTTGCATAAATTCCCCAATATTTAGTATTTTTTCGTCATCAGTATGCTTAAGCATTATCGGCCAGATCACAAGTTTGTTGTTATATTTTTGATCAATGCTTATATTTCTTCGGTTAAACTCCTGTATAATCCTTGCCTTGAGCTGCTCCGTTGGACCGAGTATAGCCACAAGATGCGCATTGATGTTCTGGCTAAAAGTAAGGTTGGCGATTTTCGATAAACTATCGAAAGCTATCGCGATGCTAAAAGTGTAAGCATGATTTATTGGCGTGGCATAGATTGAGTCTTTATTAACCTGGCGCTCAATGATATTTATAATGGTGTTTTGTAAATCAGGAGTTGGAGCCTTGCGTTTGATCACGGGCACTTCATCTGCTGGCATTGGTCTGTTTTGTGCGTAAGCTGCCGAAGTCAGCGAAAGTATGAATATGATGAGGGCGCTTTTCAAGATGTAAAGTATAGGTAGGTTAAAATGCTGTAATCAGGTTACCATAATTATGTGCAATTAAATTTAAGCTTAACAAATGAAATCTACAAGAGGTGTTTAGCAGGATCATTAAATGGACTTTCACCAAAGACTACCGCTATGCTATCTTCTTTACCATATAAGACACATAAGGCCATTTAAGCTGATATGCCCTTATGTGTCTTATATGGTTCAGCCTAAATATCAAATTGATGAATGCCGTGGAGTGAAGATAGGTCAGCCGCCAATTAAGAGTAGCGCTTTGTAATTCGATAGCTATCGGATCAGGCAAGCCTGAGCGGTGGGGAATGTGTAGTTAAATTATTGTTGACCGTTTTTACCGAACTATTTCTCCTTCAACTAAGTCCGATACGATATTCCTAATCACATATACAAATGTTTTCTCCCTTATCCTTAACAAGAGCTTAATACATGGGTTTTAATTAACTATTTGATGATATTGTTGAAATTATTCTGCAATGGTCGCATTTAAAATTATACTGATTGTTCAGTGGTGTTTTTAGGGTCCATTTTTGAGTACAGCCTGGGCAAGGCCTGGTTAGTTGGTCGCCCTTATATTTCTTGTAATTATGTAAATAATAAAAAGTTGGTATTGAAGTGAGTTCTTCAATCTTTCTGCATATTTCACGCCCTTGTTTGGATAGTTGAGAGGTAACTTCCTGCATTTGTCTTAGTGCCCAATTTTCTCCAACCTCGCAGTTCATTTGCAAACTATCGCATGAAATGTAATTTGTTTCCCAACTTAAAATTGGCATATAACCATGGTCGTAATAAACTGGCAGTTTATATAGCGGTACTGGTTTAAAGCAAGTACCACAGGTTAATGGTGAGTCAATTGAGATATAATTTGTAATAAGGATAAAAAAATCTGATTTCTTGCACCTGCATGGCTTCTTATAACTTTTGTAGGTTTTACCAACTGTTTTGCATACCAGTTTTGAATTGCAAAGCTCCTCTAATTTCTTCGATTGCCTGTTAACATAGAAGTTGTTGTGTTTTGTATGTAATGTGTTTTTTTCATAAGTAAAAGGCAGGCAAACTATTTTGTTGTGATCGATATACCGGGATTCAATTTTTCCTTGTGTTTGTCCGTTGCCACGATAAAATGCCATAAGCAATCCGAATTCTTCAATAAGTTCGTCCTTATTTGTGTTGGTCTTTATATCGATAGATAGTTTTTGAATGTACATGGTGCCTTTGTTTTGTTGTTCATATTCTACCGAACTACCTTTAGAGGTATAACTATGATCACTCATTGTTGACCATTAATTACACCCAAATTAATAAAAAAGAGCTATACCGCTATAGCTCTTTTTTATTTGCTGTTCACATTTAAATTATGGTTGGCGCAATGGGTTCCTCACCTGTGCCGCCTGTGCGGCGGGTTTGCAACAGCACATAGGTGCTGATGTTCTGGTTAAGCAGGTTTACGGTAGCGGCCCATGGCTCGGCACCATCGTTAATATCGAGATTAGAGTTAATCCGGGTGCGCAGTTTGTAATACAGGTTGTTGGCGGTGTTGCGCAGTTCTTTCAGTTTCTCTATGGGTGCGGTGGCCAGTTCTTCGTTGCGTTTTACATAAGCCGCATTAAAATCGTTATTGGCCGTTTCGAGCTCGGTTAACCAGCTGCCCAGGTTTAAAGCCTTTACCGCCGCCTGCAGTTCGGGTTTGTTTTTCCAATCGTTGGCAATATTGCGCAGACTTGTGGTTTCGCTCTGGTAGTTATCTTTTGCTATGCTGGTGCCAAACAATGCCAGATGGGCCAAAAGGGTTTTAGCGTGTTTATTTATTATAACATCCGGACTATAAGTTAAACTTTGAATATGTAAATTAATACCATTTATGGCATCGTCCCTACGTTTATCCATAGCTTCCAGTTCTTCGGTTACCAAACTGGCCTGACTGATTTTGAACAGCTTTTCTACATTATCGGTTGCGGCACGCAAGGCTTCATATTGGGCGCTAACCTTAAGTTTTTCGGGATTGTTTTTCGATACGATATTTAAGGTATCGGTCATGAACTGGATATACTCTCCATTTCTGAGCGGTTGTAATACTATACTATTAATCATAGGTTTTAATTTTGTGGTTTTTACTGTTTTAGTAGATTTTACTTTGATTTATCCCTGCCCGCGGCAGGAAGGTTTCAAACTAACTTTGATTTGCCGCTGCCCACGGCAGGAGGGTTTCAAAGTAACTTTGATTTATCGCTGCCCACGGCAGGAAGGTTTCAAAGTAACTTTGATTTGTCGCTGCCCATAGCAGGAAGGTTTCAAAGTAATTTGCCCATTTTAACCAAAAAGATGCTTTTCGAGCCGTTTTTGTGCTGCCCCATGCAGCTGTTGCAGAACGCGGAGGTTCCCTAATCATGCCTGTTATTTTCATAACCTGTAAATTTTATGGGTATAAAACCCGTTAATACAATGTGGGATGATTGGACTGAGCGTAATGAAAAATCGCTGCTCAGTAGTTAGGGATAGAATGATACTAAAGTAACGAAAAGGTTAGTTATTGTCAAGGGGGGGATAGTCCGGGGTCGGAGGTCCGGGGTCGGAGGTTTGGATGTATAGTGGTTCGTCATTGCGAACTGAAGGGAAGGGTGGTGAGGCGGCGTGAAGCCTGACTGCTGCAGGCAGGCAATCTATTGGTTTACGAAAGTTTGTTGGCCAGTGAGCTGGAGAAGGTGGGGTTGATGAGGAATAGATAATTTTTAGCCGCTTTGCCTAAGGCGATCGTCATGCTGAACTTGTTTCAGCATCTATCAAATATTTATTAAAGCACAAGTCTTGGCCATTGCAGAGGCTAAGGTGCTAAGACTTGCGCTAGAATGGGGGCTAGAGAAGTTTTTAATAATTCTATTGATTACCAAAGAGTTCGTCATTTTCTTTTGCCATTGTTATCCAGCCTAGCCAGTAATCAATTCCTGTTTTTCCAGCCCCATCTGGGTCAATGGTAAAAAAATCAGGAATTATTTCATGGATTTTTCTAGTCTTAACTTCTTCAAGGAAATAAGTTATACACTCTAATAATTTTAAAAATGAGGAAAATATAATTTCACTTAATCCTTCGAGACCTCCATTGTAGTCATAATCATAGATCCTTATTGGAAATTCATTATCATTTATTGAAGATCTACCATCAAAAACCAATGGCCCAGTATCATTGCCCTCTTGGCCAAATGGATAAATTTTAAGTAAAATAAGTTCCTGTGCAATATCATTATCAAGATTATCAATGATTTCCTGCAAGGGCTCTGCAGGGGATGAATGTGGCAATCTAACTAGTGAGCAATCACAATCTAAAAAAAAGTATAATTTATGCCATTCTATAAAACTCTTAGGAAATGCAACATGAAATTTTCTTTCTATATCTCTATAGCTACTAATGTCCAAAGTTCCATGTATAGGTTTCCAGCTGAACCAACCTTCAGAATCGACAGCAGATGAAACCATTTCTTCTGGAGTTTTATCTGTAAAAACCGTTTTTAGGTTTTGTTCAAAAAGCTCATCATAGAAATGTTTAATTACTTTTTGGGTATCTTCCATAGTTAAAGTTTCGATTTAATTTTACAGTTACGTTTTGCGAAAAGTAATGTTTAAACGTAACCATTTACTTAAAATTAAACAATATTTGATATACCATAGATAACTGAGATTCTATTTAGCGGATCACTATTGCCATTTTTTGATTACCTCTTTGGAGGTATTATGTATTAGATCTACCTCTTCAGTGAATTCATTTAACTTAATCACGCCCATATATCTTTGTTCATCACTGTCCCAGATAAAATCTGCATAGACATTATAATGAACAACAGCTTTTATAGCAACGCCTGCTGAATTTCTATAGATAACCTGATCCATAATCTCCCAATATTTATTATTTGCAGGATCAGCATAAATTTTTCCTGTTTCATTTTGCTGAGCGAACCAATTTATCCATGCATCTGGATTGGTAGTCTTAACATCCGTGATAAGTGAGAAAATCTGCGAGGCCGGATAGCAGGGTGCATATAGCAGGGAGCAGAGATAGGCATCCGAAGATTGACCTCTTTGAAACTATGAGGTATTAATTGTATCGTCATTGCGAGAAGGCTTTTTCAGCCGACGAAGAAATCTTTCTGGCAAGGGTCGCTAGCAGGAAAGATCGCTAATTTAACAATTTTAGTGCGACAAGGACAATTTGTTTTGCTTCGGCTGAGCGCGAAGAATACGCTAGATAAGATAGGAATACAAATCAACTATTTTAAACGTTCCAATTTACTATAATGCTTTTCCACAGCATAACATTTCATACTTATTGCACAACAATTTAAATATATTGAGTGTTTCATCCACTAATATTGACCATTCTTCATGTTTTATGACAGTTTCACTGCCGAAAATCTCCATCTGTGCCTTATTGCATTCTAAGCAAACATCTAAATGAGCATTAACTAGCCCTTTACTGTAGAAAGCAAATCCCATTCGAGGTTGATAACATCCAACTGGCTCATTAATTATCATCGTATTAACGCTATTTATTAATACAGGTTTATTGAAGCGAGCCTTATATCTTTTGTTGTTTTTAACTAGAGCGTTAAAAATTAGTTTTAAATCATTCTTCTGAACGGTCTTCCCTTTTTGATTGCCTATGTTGATCCAGTTTTGTTTCTCATCTATCAACCTTGAGTTAGTTCTAATGCTGATGTATCTGATGTGATTCGTCGCCGTGTCAACTACACAGTTGAAATAAAATACTTTAACGGAGTCGTAATGTAGTTCATTCAAAGTTGTTATAAACTTATTATTCCATTGAGCCTTCACACATAAGGAGCAAAATAAGAGGCAGAATATACTAACAGTTAGTTTTAAAGACTTCATCCAGCTTGTTAATTTAGAATCCAAGTATAATAAAAAAGCGCCACATTGCTTTGCCGCTTATCATTATTAATCTGATAGCAGGGTTAGCTGACTCTCCCTTTTTTATCTTATATTTAATCTACCAAGACTTCTTAGCTCAGTTGGTAGAACAACAGACTCTTAATCTGTGGGTCCAGGGTTCGAGCCCCTGAGGGGTCACTATAATAATCTTCCCGTTTAACCCATCCGCAAAGCCATAATTACGGTTTTGCGATTGCGCTGTTCACATTCACTTTAATCATGTACCTTTGCGGCTTTCTAACTGAGGTTTATTCATATTATTTTACATGGGCAAAAACAGCATCGGCTCTACCATTACGTATTTCTTTTTAGGGGAGTATTTTTCTGATGCACTGCGCACCACCATTACGGTGGTATTGCCGATTATATTGTTCTTTTACCTGGGCAACCCCGAAGCGGCAAAGGGGATAGGCGTTGGGGCACTGCTGATCAGTTTAACCGATCTGCCCGATAACCGCTTGAATAAACTGAAAACAGCTTTATCGAGTATCATCGTCTTTTTTGCTACTACGCTGGTGGTGTCGTCGGTTTTAGATCAGGTTTACCTTACGGCGGTGGTGGTGGTAGTTGCCGCTTTCGGCTTTTCGATGTTTGCCGTATACGGACAGAAACTCTCACTCATCGGCACCATGGCCCTGATTGTATGCACCTTTGTGATGGGGCTTCATCCGGCGCGACCGCTATTTTTTAGCAGTTATATTCTGCTGGGTGGGGTGTGGTATTATGTGATCAGTTTAATCCAGATATTGTTGCGGCCTTACCGCTCGCTTCACCATGCCATTTTCGAATGCCTGATGAGCAGCGCGTTATTCCTCAATGCCAAGGCCAGGAATTACGATGTGGATGTCCCGCTCGATCTGCAACAAAAGGAAGCGATAAAACTGCACATCAAGGTGAACCAGAAACATGAGCTGATCCGCAATCTGTTGCTTACTGATAAGTACGCCATGAATCCCGATAATGCTAAAGGTCAGTTGCTGTTGGAGCGGGCGCGTTTATTGATCGATTTATACGAACAGCTGAATGCCGTACATTACGACTATGTTCTGGTGCGCGAGACATTGGCTGCCGGGCCAAGTTTAAAACTCATTGCCACCTTAATTGAGCTGCTGGCCAAAGAACTCGAACAACTGGGCAGGCACGTGCGCTCGGCCAAGGCTTACAAGGGCGAGGTGGCCACCAATATCGAGTACTACCAGAAACGGCTAACATTGTTGCAGGAAATGGAGCGTTTAAACGAGAACCAACGGAAAATTGTGTTGAAGGTGGTTTCGAACATGAACGATATTGTGCGCATTATCGAAATGATCAGGGGCAATGAGCGTACGCCGGAAAAACATTTGCAGGAACTGAGCGGAGCGATTTCGTATCCCTTATTTATTACCGGAGATCGTTTTTCGATTCAGGAACACCTCACGTTAAAATCGCCCATCTTCAGGTTTTCGCTGCGTTTGGCCATTTGTTTCCTGTTTGGTTTTGTGCTGATCTGGCAATTGGAACCGAGTAAATACAGCTACTGGCTTTTCCTGACGTTGGTGATTGTGGCGCGGCCGAAGTTTTCGATTACCTGGAAACGGAACCTGCAGCGTTTAAAGGGGAGCCTTGGCGGGGTGGTAATCGGATTGGTGATGGTGTATTTGGTGAAGAGTCCGGCGGTGCTGCTCTCTTTTTCGGTGGTCTTTTTGCTCGGCTTTTATGCCTTTAACCGTTTAAATTATACCATCAGTGTGCTGTTTATTACCCCGGCGGTTATTTTAACCCTGGGCAGTTACCAGGGGCATTTCGACCATATTGTGCACGACCGGATTATCTTCACGGTACTGGGCTGTGTGATCGCCATTTTTGCCACCTATCTTTTCCCCATCTGGGACAGCCGCCAGCTGAAAGCAAAGATAAGCAGGGCCACAACCGATACGCTGCATTATTTACAGGTAGCGATAGAAAGGAAGGAAAACCTGGGCGGCAACGTTTCGCGTATGGCGCGGAAGAACGCCAACCTGAGTTTATCGGCTTTGAGCGAAGCCATCGAATCGGCGAGTCAGGAGCCCATGCGGAAACATATCGATTTTAATGGCTTGTACGGGGTTCAATCGGCCATTTACCAGATCAATGCGATCATTACCTCCATTTACCTTTCGGTTAACCACAAACCCGAACAGGCCGATCCCTTGTTGGTGGATCGGATTGTCAGCAATTTAAGTGATGGGGCAGTGGTACAAAATAATACCGAACCGGATGATGAGGTTTATCTGTATCACGATGGTGATCATTCTACCAAACAGAAGCTGGCGCATATTGCGGCATTGTCTGGTCAGTTTAGTCAGTTTAGTGCAGGTTTTAGGGGCTAATAGGTTGCTTTCTTTATTGTTGTCAGTCTGGTCCGATAGCTATCGGAGGGAGTAGAAGCGCCTAGCTCCGTGCCCTCTGTGCCCTTCTCTCCGCGTACTTTGCGGTTGGAAAGATGAAAATTTCGACTTTTTTGGAAATGGAAGGGCTTAGGTCGTGGCGGGCGGTAGTCCTGCTATCACTGCAAGTCCTCACTCATGCTTCGCTCCGGGCTTTCCGTTCTATCAGGTTTATTTACAGCGTTTAAAAGATGGAAATGGATGATGGAACTGGATCAGCGTAAATCTGCGCAATCAGCGGGAAACCATTAGGCAACAGGTTTGTTCCCGCAGATTAAAGAAGATAGCGCAGATTAAATGGGTTTTAGTTTAGATGTTGTCAGTCTGATCCTATAGCTATTGGATGGAGACGAGGACCGCCAAGCGCTGTGGTTAAAAGATGGAAATGGATGATGGAACTGGATCAGCGT
>Ga0163161_10000318_pt1 | contig 41392 bp, 37 predicted proteins | sample S45metaG_FD_129847 | JGI IMG/M metagenome (GOLD analysis project Ga0163161, IMG submission 129847) | Switchgrass rhizosphere microbial communities from Kellogg Biological Station, Michigan, USA - S4-5 metaG | ecosystem: Host-associated > Plants > Roots > Rhizosphere > Soil | place: USA... | reverse complement strand
TTCAGCGCGTCGAGCATCTGCAGTTTGGCAAATCCAACGTTGACCCGGTCGAGGTAGTTGAACAAGTAGCAGATGAAAATGAAGGGGATCAAACGCAGGGTGATGCGTTTGTAGACGGCGTTTTTATCGTCATCGATGGTCTGGGTAGCTGCGGCGCTGTGCGACATAGCGGCTCTCTCTTTATTATGATTTTTTGCGATGCAAAGGGTAACGTTGATCGCCCCGAGAGTCTCGGTCACCTTTGGCCGGATTGTCTTTGTGCCTGAGCACAGGGTTTGCCACCAGACCCTGTGCGGGTGAACAACTGCCAGTGCCGAAATTTAAGGATTGCCGCCGTTATGTTCGAACTCGATCACGACCTCGCCCAGGACATCGTCGACCGGGCCATGGCCATTTTGCCCTACAACGTCAACGTCATGGACAGCCAGGGGCTGATCCTCGGCAGCGGCGAACCGGAGCGCATCAACACCCGTCACGAAGGCGCGCAACTGGTGCTGGCCAATGGTCGCGTGGTCGAGATCGACGCGCAGACGGCCGTGCATTTGAAGGGCGTACAACCGGGCATCAACCTGCCGCTGTTACTCGATCAGCGCTTGATCGGCGTGCTCGGGATTACCGGTGAACCGGAGCAGCTGCGCACGTACGCAGAGCTGGTGCGCATGACCGCCGAAATGCTCGTCGGCCAGCGCAATCAACAGGCCGAGCAGCAATGGCGGCGTCAGCGTTGTGATGATTTGCTCGCGCTGCTGTTGAGCGAGGCGGGGGATTCGCCGCGACTGGTCGATGAAGCGCAGCAGCTCGGGCTTAAACCGCAACTGACGCGGGTGCCGTATCTGTTCGAGCTGGGCCTTGAGCATGGGCCGGGGCAAACCGTCGAGGCGTTGAGTGCCTGGCTGATGTCGCGTTATCCCGATAGCTGGTGCGTGAGTTCGGCGAAGTCATCGCTGCTGTGGTGTCGCCCGGCGAATCAGACCGTCGAGCACGACCGCTTACTGGAAAAACTCGACGGCCTCGGCTGGAAGATTCTGCGCATCGCCGTGGGCGGGCAGGCCGATGGACTGGCCGGGTTACGTCGGTGTTATCGGCGGGTTGGTGATTTGCTCGCCTATGGCCGGGAAGTGTTGCCGCACTCGCGATTGCTGACGTTGAACCGTTATCGCTTGCCGGTGATGTTGTGGCGGCATCGCAATGACGATGCGCTGGACGAATTGCTTAAACCATTGCGCAAGGTGATCGCCAAGGACGGCAACGGCCAATTGCTGGCGACGCTGCGCAGTTGGTGCGAGCACGATGGCCAGAGTCAGGCGTGTGCCGATGCGTTGGGGATTCATCGCAACAGTTTGCGTTATCGGATGGAGCGGATTGCTGAACTGAGTGGGGTTGATCCGTTGCGGCTCGATGGGATGCTGGCGCTTTATCTTGGGGTGCAGCTGTTACCCCAGACAGATCTGTCGGCATGAGGTGATTTTGAGGCCGCCATCGCTGGCAAGCCAGCTCCCACAAGGGTTGATGGTGTTCACTACATTTGTGTTCACCGACAATCCCTGTGGGAGCTGGCTTGCCAGCGATGGCGGCCGAACATTCACCGCCACTTTCCCTGTCTTTGTGAAAATGAACAATAAACGCCCCCGCCACTTGTGCAGCGGACCGGCGTCAACGCTCAGGCAGACTGGCAGCATGAGGGGCATTGCAACCGGAGAATTCGCATGAAGATCGTCATCGCCCCCGATTCGTTCAAGGACAGCCTCAGTGCCCAAGGCGTCGCCGAAGCCATTGCCCTCGGCCTTGCTCAGGTCTGGCCGCACGCGACCTTGGTCAAATGCCCAATGGCTGATGGTGGCGAAGGCACGGTCGAATCGATCCTTGCCGCGTGCGAAGGCGAGCTGCGCCGCACCCGCGTGCGCGGCCCTTTGGGCACAGCCGTCGACGCTGCATGGGGCTGGTTGCCGCACAACCACACCGCAATCATTGAAATGGCCGAGGCCAGCGGCTTGCAATTGGTACCGCTGGGGCAGCGCGATGCCTGCATCAGCAGCACTTTCGGTACCGGCGAACTGATTCGCGCAGCGCTGGATGCCGGCGCGCAACGGGTGATTCTGGCGATTGGTGGCAGCGCGACCAATGACGGCGGCGCCGGTGCGGTGCAAGCGTTGGGCGTGAAGTTGCTCGATGCGCAAGGACAGACGTTGGTACCCGGCGGCTTGGCCTTGGCGCAACTGGCGCGTGTCGATTTGAGCGAACTTGACCCGCGACTGGCGCACGTGCGCTTCGATATCGCAGCGGACGTCAATAACCCACTCTGCGGTCCGCACGGAGCTTCCGTGATTTTCGGCCCGCAGAAAGGTGCCTCACCGGCGCAAGTGCAGCAACTCGATCAGGCCTTGGGGCACTTCGCCGAACTGTGCGCACAAGCGTTGGGCAAAGACGTTCGTGATGAGCCGGGCAGCGGCGCGGCAGGTGGTTTGGGGTTTGCGGCCAAGGCCTTCCTCAGTGCGCAATTTCAAGCCGGGGTGGAAGTGGTTGCCGAACTGGTCGGCCTCGCCGAAGCCGTCAAAGGTGCCGATCTGGTGATCACCGGGGAAGGGCGCTTCGATGCCCAGACCTTGCGTGGCAAGACGCCGTTCGGCGTTGCGCGGATTGCCAAACGGCATGACGTGCCAGTGATTGTCATTGCCGGTACTTTGGGCGAGGGTTACCAAGAACTCTACGAGCACGGCATCGACGCGGCATTCGCTGTGACCAGCGGCCCGATGTCCCTGGAACAGGCCTGCGCCGAAGCACCGCGCCTGTTGCGTGAACGCGCGACGGACATCGCCCGTGTCTGGCAGCTCGCTATCGACCGCTGAGCCTGATCAGCTGCCGAAGGCTGTGATCTTTTGATACTGCTTTTAAACGTCAAAAGATCGCAGCCTCGTTCCACTCGACAGCTCCTACACAAAACAACCAACTGTGTTTCATTGCTGTAACACCCTGAAAAATAGTTGCTCTTGACCCGCAATCTTCCTAAAGCCTGGCCGATACAGCTAACAGGCGCGCACATAACTTCCTAAAACAGTGACGCCGGACTGGACCCGCCCCCCTCGGGCCAGTGATGACGCATGGACGCTCGTAGTTTCTATCTTTCGAGAGCTCAACTATGTCCCTGCGTAACCTCAATATCGCGCCCCGTGCCTTCCTCGGTTTTGCCTTTATCGCCTTGCTGGTGATCGTGCTCGGCGTGTTCGCCGTCAACCGCATGTCGATCATCCGTCAGGCGTCCGTCGAGATGGATTCGACGCAACTTCCCAGCGTGACGCAACTTGCCGTAGTGACAGAAAACGTCCTGCGTCTGCGGATTCTGTCGTTCCGCGTGCTGGTCAACCGCGAAGCGGCCGGGTTGCAGGAAGCGCAGACCCGCATCGGCGTTCTGGTCGACAAGGTTCGCGCCGCCCAGGCCAGTTACGCCGCACTACCGGCAAGTCCGGAAGAGCGGGCGTTGTACCAGACCTTCGCGACCACGCTGGACAACTACCTGCAAGCGCAGAATCAGATGATGGAGCTGTCGCGCCAGGACAAACTCGACGAGATGCGCACCCTGATCAACACGCGGATCAAGGACGGCACCGACCAGATGGGCGAACAGCTCAACAAGCTGATAGCGATGAACGCCGCCGATGCCAAAGCCGCGTCGATTCAGGCCGGCCAATATTATGACAGCGCCATCACCGGCATCATTATCGTCGCTGTTTTCGCAGCCGTTGCCACGGTGCTACTGGCCTGGCTGCTGACCCGCAGCATCGTCACGCCGCTGAACCGCGCCGTGCAGGCCGCGCAAACCATTGCTGACGGCAACCTCACCAAAGTCATCGAAATCGACGGCAAGGACGAAGCGACGCAGTTGCTGCAGGCGCTGGCCACCATGCAGAGCAACCTGCGCAAAACCATCGAGCAGATCGCCGGTTCCGCCACGCAACTGGGCGCCGCTGCCGAAGAACTCAGCGCGGTGACCGAAGAAGCCTCCCGCGGCCTGCAACAGCAGAACAACGAAATCGAGCAAGCCGCCACCGCCGTCAACGAGATGACCGCCGCCGTCGAAGAAGTCGCGCGCAACGCCGTGTCAACCTCGGAAGCCTCGAACCAGTCGACCCACGCCGCCCGCGAAGGTCGCGATCAAGTAGTGAAAACCGTCGACGCCATCCAGACCATGACCCACGACGTGCAGAACACCGCACAGATGATCGAAGGTCTCGCGGCGCAAGGTCGTGATATCGGCAAGGTGCTCGACGTGATCCGCGCCATCGCCGAACAGACCAACCTGCTGGCGCTCAACGCGGCCATCGAAGCGGCCCGCGCCGGTGAGGCCGGGCGGGGGTTTGCAGTGGTGGCGGACGAAGTGCGCGCACTGGCTCATCGCACGGCGCAGTCGACCCAAGAGATTGAAAAAATGGTCGCCGGCATTCAGAACGGTACCGGCGAAGCGGTTTCCTCGATGCAGCAAAGCAACCAGCGCACCCAGACCACCCTGGAAATGGCCCGCGCCGCCGGTGTGGCGTTGGAGCAGATCACCCAGTCGATCCATCAGATCAACGAGCGCAACCTGGTCATCGCCAGCGCCTCGGAAGAACAGGCGCAAGTCTCGCGCGAGGTCGACCGCAACCTGGTCAACATCCGCGATCTGGCCACGCAATCGGCCGCCGGGGCCAACCAGACCAGCGCCGCGACCCACGAACTGTCGCGTCTGGCGGTGGATTTGAACGCCATGGTGGCGCGTTTCGTGATTTGAGATACGGTGAAGGCTGGAAACCGCGCCATCAGGAGACGTACATGCGCTATTCAGCCTTGACCCAACGAATCGCCGGAGAAGGAGCCGCCGCCTGGCAGATTCACGACCGAGCGCTGGAGTTGCGCGCCGAGGGTGTCGATATCCTGCTGCTGAGCATTGGCGATCCGGATTTCGATACACCGCTGCCAATTGTCCACGGCGCGATCGACAGTTTGTTGGCCGGCGATACCCATTATTCCGAAGTACGCGGTCGTTTGGCACTGCGCACGCTGATTGCCGAACGGCATCGTCAGCGCAGCGGGCAAGCGGTCGAAGCCGACCACGTAATCGTTATGCCCGGCGCGCAATGCGCGGTGTATTCGGTGGCGCAATGCTTGCTGGATCCGGGCGATGAAGTCATCGTCGCTGAGCCGATGTATGTCACCTACGAAGGCGTGTTTGGCGCTTGCGGCGCGACGGTGGTGCCGGTGCCGGTGCGGCCGGAGAACGGCTTTCGTGTCGACCCGGTCGACGTCGCTGCGCGTATCACGCCGAAAACCCGCGCCATGCTGCTCAACAGCCCGAACAATCCCAGCGGCGCGAGCCTGTCACTGCTGATCTGGCAGGAACTGGCGGCGCTCTGCGTGCAGCATGACTTGTGGCTGATCAGCGACGAGGTCTACAGCGAACTGCTCTATGAAGGTCAGCACGTCAGCCCGGCGAGTTTGCCGGGCATGGCCGAGCGCACGGCGACAATCAACAGCCTGTCGAAATCCCACGCCATGACCGGCTGGCGCATCGGCTGGATGATCGGGCCGACATCGCTGGCCGAGCATTTAGTCAATTTGTCGCTGAGCATGTTGTTCGGGTTGCCGGATTTTGTGCAGAAAGCCGCAGAGATTGCGTTGCAGTCAGACCTGCCGGAAGTGACGCAAATGCGCGAGGAATATCGCTTGCGCCGGGATCTGGTTTGCGAGCGTTTACACGGATGTCCGGGGTTGTACCCGATTCGCCCGGATGGCGGCATGTTCGTGATGGTCGATGTGCGCCAGACCGGGCTCGGTGCCCAGGCGTTTGCCGAGCGGTTGCTGGAGGGTTATGGCGTGTCGGTGCTGGCCGGTGAGGCGTTCGGGCCCAGTGCAGCGGGGCACATCCGGATTGGTCTGGTGCTGGATCGGGTGAAACTGGCGGATGCCTGTGCGCGGATTGCGCTTTGCGCGGCGCAGCTTTTACAGGCGCGCAGTGCTTGATGGTTTTGTCTTGCCTGCACTGGCCCCATCGCTGGCAAGCCAGCTCCCACAGTGATTTGAGGTGGACATGATATTTGTGTCCGCTCGAGAACCCTGTGGGAGCTGGCTTGCCAGCGATTGGGCCAGAACAGGCACTGAAGATCTCAGCCCTGCCAGGCCGATGGATTCACCAGATTCGCCGGCTTCTCTCCCTTCAACGCCGCCAACAGATTCTCCACCGCACAGCGCGCCATCGCTTCCCGCGTCTCATGCGTCGCCGAGCCCATGTGCGGTGTCGCCACCACATTATTCAGCTGCAACAGCGGCGAATCATGGTTCAGCGGCTCACGCTCAAACACATCCAGCCCCGCCGCACGAATCCGTTGATGACGCAGCGCCTCAATCATCGCCGCCTCATCGACCACCTTGCCCCGCGAGATATTGATAAAGATGCTTTCCGGGCGCATCAGTGCGAACTGCTCGGCGCCGATCAAGCCTTCGGTCTGCGCCGTCAACGGCAAGGTCAGGCAAATGAAATCGGCTTGCTGGAGCAGATCTTCGAGGCTGCGGTATTGCGCATCAAATCGCGCCTCGACCGCCGGTTTGCGCGACTGGCTGTGATAGATCACCGGCATGCCGAACCCGAAATGCCCACGCTGGGCCAACGCCTCGCCGATGCGGCCCATGCCGATAATCCCCAGCGTCTTGCCATGTACATCGGTGCCGAAATGCGCCGGGCCGATGTTGCGGCTCCATTGGCCGCTGCGCACCATGTTCGCCAGTTCCACCACACGCCGGGCAGCCGCGAGGATCAGCGCGAAACCGGTGTCGGCGGTGGTTTCGGTAAGCACGTCCGGGGTGTTGCTCAGGAGGATCTGGCGTTGGTTCAGGTAATCGATGTCGTAGTTGTCGACCCCCACCGAGACGCTGGCGATGGCTTGCAGTTGCGGCGCCAGATCCAATAACGCCGCATCAAGTTTCAGGCTGGCGCCGAGCAAACCGTGGGCACGGGGCAGGGCGTCGCGCAGTTGCATGACACCGTCGGCGTCGAGGCTGTCGATCAGCGTCACTTCGCACTGCTCTTGCAGACGCGCCATCAGCGCGGGCGAAAGTTTCTTGTACAACACGACCTGTTTTTTCATGGCAAAAGTCTCTTCAGGAATGCGCTGGCACGGCACGCGTGGCAACGGCTTTGGCAACGACGCGATCACTGGCGCCGGGCTTGAGAAAAATAGTCAGCACCACCGACAGCAGCAGCGCGCCGCTCATCAGCAGGTACGAAGCGCCGGGCGAACCGGTGGAGCTGTTCAAGTAACCGACCAGATACGAGCCGCCGAACGAACCGAGCGCGCCCATGCTGTTGATCAGCGCCATCGCACCACCGGCAACGTTGGCCGGGAGAATCTCCGGGACGATGGCAAAGAACGGCCCGTAAGGCGCGTACATGCAGGCGCCGGCAATCACCAGCAGCGTGTACGACCACCAGAAATGCTCAGCACCGAGTGCATAGGAACCGTAAAACGCGATGGACGCGATCAGCAGCGGCGGCCAGACAAAACGTTTGCGCTTCTGCAACTTGTCCGAACCCCACGACACCACGAGCATGCCGATCACCGCCGCCAGATACGGCAGCGCCGACAGCCATCCGGCCTCGATCATGTCCATTTGTGCGCCGGCCTTGAGGATCGACGGCAGCCACAACACAAAGCCGTAAACGCCGATGCTCCAGCAGAAAAACTGCAGCGCGAGAATGATCACCTTCGGCGAACGGAACGCCTCGGCGTAGTTTTTCACCGCTTTGATGCCGACCTGTTCGGCGGCGAGTGCGCTTTCCAGATCCTGCTTTTCCTGGTCGTTGAGCCACTTGGCCTGCGCCGGACGATCATCGGCCAGACGCCACCAGATAAATGCCCAGAGCACCGCCGGCAGACCTTCGATGATGAACATCCAGCGCCAGCTGAAATGCTGCACCAGATAACCCGAGACCACTGACATCCACAGCATGGTCACCGGGTTGCCGAGGATCAGAAAAGTGTTGGCCCGCGAGCGTTCGGCACGGGTGAACCAGTGGCACAGATACACCAGCATCGCCGGCATCACCGCCGCTTCAACCACACCGAGCATGAAGCGAATGACGATCAGCCAATAGGCGTTGGAGACCACACCGGTCAGCGTGGCGAGACCGCCCCAGAGAATCAGGCTGACAAAAATCAGCTTCTTCACGCTGTGTTTTTGCGCGTAGATCGCCCCCGGCACCTGGAAGAAAAAGTAACCGAGGAAGAACAGCGCGCCGAGCAGTGATGACAGGCCTGGGGTAATCATCAGGTCTTCGGCCATGCCCGAGGCGGCGGCAAAACCGTAGTTGGCGCGATCGAGATACGCCAGGCTGTAGGTGATGAACACGATGGGCATGATGTACCACCAGCGGCGGGTGGCGAGGGTTGCGGTTTTCATGGGTCTTGCTCCTGAGCTTGTTGTTTTTGTCGCAGCAGGTTCAATAAATCGGTTGCCTGTCAGGGCCTCATCGCTGGCAAGCCAGCTCCCACAGGGATCTCGGGTATGTCAAAGATTGCATTTCCACCACCAACCCTTGTGGGAGCTGGCTTGCCAGCGATGGCGGCCTCAAATTCGCTGAAGAGTTCAGCCCGGGTCGGAAGGCCCTCCATATCCCCGCGACTCTGCACCGCGCGACTGCCAATCCAGTTCGCGCGCTGCACCGCCTCGGCAAAACCCTGATGCTCCAGCAGGGCGCTGATCATCCCCACCGCAAAGCCGTCACCGGCACCGACCGTGTCGACGACATTGGTCACCGGCACACCCGCGACAAAACCCTGATCCAGATGCGTTCGGTAATACGCACCCTGCGGGCCAAGTTTGATCGCCACCGCTTCGGCACCTTGATCGAGATAAAACGCAGCAATGTCCGCCGGGTCTTCGAAACCGGTCAGCAAACGGCCTTCACTCAAACCCGGCAGCACCCAATGGGCGAGGGCGGCGAGGCGGTTGATCTCGGTGATCATTTCGCGCTCGCTGGCCCACAGGCTTGGGCGCAGATTGGGGTCGAAGGACACGCTGCGCCCGGCATTGCGCATGCGTGTCATCAGTTCAAAGGACATCTCCCGCGTCGAGGCTGAGAGCGCCGGTGGGATGCCCGTGGCATGCAGATGACGAGCGCTCAGCAGATTGGTCGTAATCGACTGCGGCGACAAATGACTGGCCGCCGAACCGCGCCGGAAATACTCGACCTGCGGATCGCTGCCATCGTCATTGCGGGACTTGAACTGGAAACCGGTCGGGTGTTGTTTATCGACATCGACATGGCTGCAATCCAGGCCTTCCTTGATCAAGGTCTGCACCACAAAGCGCCCGAGCGAATCGTTACCGACGCGGCTCAGCCATGCGACGTTGAAACCCAGACGCGAAAGCCCGATGGCGACATTGCTGTCAGCCCCGGCGATGCGCTTGTGGAAGTGCTCGACGGCGGCCAGATCACCGGTCTGCTCAGCGACCAGCATCGCCATGGTTTCACCGAACGAGAGAATATCGATCTCAGACATGAGCAGGCTCCAGACGCGATTGGCCGAGGCGGGCGAGGGCGGCGACGTGCTCGGTGGTCAGTTGCACCAGATCATCGCCCTGCAACGGATATTCGGCGGCGCGCATAACGCCTTGGGCCATGTGCCGCAACAGTTGTTCCCATAGATGCAGGTCACTGACGGCCGGCGGCACCGCCACCAGTTTGCCGTCGGCGCGACGGGCCACGGCTTTGCAGTGCACATAACCGACATGCCGGCCGAGCAGGCGAGCGGCGCTGGTGGCGGACTGGTCCTGCCACTGCCAGTTGCCGATGTCGAAAGTCATTTTGATCGGCAGATTGTGCTGCTCGACGGCAGCGAAGAAGCGCTGAAACGGTTCGATGCGTCCGCCGTGCAAGGTCTGGTCGTTTTCCACCAGCAACTGCACCGGGCTGAGCTTCAAGCGTTCGGCCAGGGCTTGCAGATCGTTGGTGTCGGTGAAGTAGCCGAGAGAAACCTTGAGCCACTTTGAGCCGAATGCTTCGGCCTGTTGCAGCGCGGTGATCAACTCGGGATTAGGCTGCGCCTGCCCGGCCAGCCACAGTTCGGTGGGCGAGGAATAAATGCTTAGCAAGCCCTGCGCCTGCGTGGCCTGCGCCAAGTGCGCAGGGTCTTCGCGCGTCAGCAGCTCTTCGCGCCATTCGATGCGATTGGCCCCGGCGACGGCCAGAACATCGATGAAAGCGTCCTGCCCGCGCTGACGCACAAGCTCGGCGCCGTAGCTGGACAGACTGATGGAAACGGCGGGTTTATTCATTGTTATTGACCTCTGAAACCGGTTTCATTTTTGTTCAAAAAAATATCAGGTGTTTCTGTGTTGTCCTTTCGGACGCCTTCGCGAGCAGGCTCACTCCTACATTTGGAATGCGTTCCCCCCTGTAGGAGTGAGCCTGCTCGCGATAGCGTCAGCTCAAACACCGCTAACCCCCAAGGTAGACCCACGCTCAACCAGCACCGGCGCAAAATCCACCACCCGCGCCACCTCGTCATCCCCGCGCAAACGCTTGAGCAAACACTCAAACGCCCGCGCGCCTATCTCTGCCGTCGGCTGAGCCAGCGCGGTAATCCCGCTGCCCACCAACGGATACCAATCCAGATCATCCAGGGCAATCAGCCCGACATCCTCGAACAATCGAACACCCAATACTCGTAACGCCGACGTGGCCGCCAACGCTGCCACACCATTGGCGCAAAACAGCGCTTTCGGGCCATTGCCGGGTGTGTTTAAAAAAGTTTGAAGTTGTGCGTTCAGTTCATCGCCGGTTTCCAGCACCGCCCCGGCCAGGTTCGAGCGCTGAGCAATCTGCGCCTGAAAACTGCTGACCCGTTCGATCCGTGAACTGGTGCCGTCATACGGCTCAGTGACCAGCACCAGATCCCGATAACCGCGCTGCTCCAAATGCGCCAGCGCCATCTCCACCGCTTGGGGGTTGTTCAACCCAACCATGTCGCTGTCCAGTCCGTCGACCTTGCGATCCACCAGCACCAGCGGCATCTCCCGGCGCAGCTCGTGCAGTTCGTCACGGTGATGGCCAAGGGTGTTCACGATCAACCCTTCGATGTTGTACGAGCGCAACAGGGCCAGGTGCTGGCGTTCCTGCTCGTCATCGCGGTCGGTGTTGCACACCACCAGGCTGTAGCCGTGCGCTCGGCAGGCGGTTTCCACCCCGTGCATCACGGTAATCGAATAAGGGTTACGAATATCGGCCACCAACATGCCGATCAGGCGCGTACGTCCGCGTTTCAGACCACGGGCCATTTGGTTAGGGCGATAGCCGAGTTCGGCAATGGCTTGCTCGATGCGCAGGGCAATGGCATCGGAGAGCAGGGCGCGATCATCGCCAATGAAGCGCGAGACGCTGGCCTTGGACACGCCTGCGCGCTCGGCGACGTCGAGCATGGTCACGCGGCTGCGCTGGGCGGTTGAGAAGTCGTTCATTAATGAACCTTGTTGTTATAGGAATGCGCTGAAACCGGTTTCAGGAGATCCGATTTGCAGGAAAGTCGTCAAGCGATTTTATCTTCTGATAGGCCGATATTCCGACAGACGGTCGAAATACCTGTCAGATATGACAGTAGGCAAGAAGTCTGACACGACGTTTAATCGGACCGAGGCTTTTCATTAATTCCAAAAGACATCAAGGGGCTTTGACGTATGTCTAACCGAGGGCCGCTAAACTTTAATCCACCGAGAGTCATCGGTGTAGAAGATGCCGATATTGACCCGGACGGATATATCCCGCTGGATTTGTTACTGGCAGGAATCGACGTGGTCATTCCCCTGTGGCCCAGTTACGCAACGCTGCCTGATGATAGGGATATTTTAACGGTTTACTTTGATCAGCCAGGGCAGCCGCTGTTCAAGATCGAAAATACCTACACAGCAGCGGACATCCAGCCAGAATTTATTATTCGTATCGATGCGAGCTTTCTGCAGGTTAACGGCGTTGGTCAGTTGCGCTACGAGGTTTTGGATACTGCGGATCAACTCTCAAAGTCAGATCCTCGCAATCTTACAATTGATCACACCCCTATTCCACGTGATCTCGATGAGCCGGATTGCCCCGATAAAGATTTCTACGGATATCTGAACTGCGACACAGATCCACCTTTATGGGAGGGCGTTAGAGTATCTGTTCCCCCCTTGTCGGGATTCAAAACTGGAGATCGAGTTGAGTTGCTTTGGAGAGGTTATCCAAGTTTAAACGGAAGTAATGTGGAGTACGTTAGAGCTCGCAAGAAAAGCATCCGTTTTCCACTGAGCGAGAATGATATAAAAAACGGATACTCGCTAGTGATCGAGCCTTACGATGTTCATATAAAACCCATGGTGGAGAACTCTTCAGCGGTCGTTCAGTATCGGGTTTTTCGCGGCCGGAGACTCGTTGGAGTCTCCAAAGTCAGAGTAGTTAAAATTGATCGAATAGTTACTGGCGAGGAATTTCCATGCGGGCCGTAAAGTATGGAGCGAAAGTGGTAAGTGATAAATGTGGGATAACCAAGAGATTAGAAAGATTTCCTGATATGCAAACGTATGGAGAGAACCATGAACGCTATAGTTAAAAAGGCACACCTGTCCAGGCTGGCGGCGCTTAAAGCAAGGTCCACCGTGCATAACGCTATTGATGCGGATCCGCCATTGGCTGTTACATTCCCTGCGCAAACACTAGCTCCTGATTTGCGCATCCCGATTGCTTCACTTAACGGTGATTTGGAATATGTGGTACCAAAGCCGGTAATTGAGGACGACGATGATTCATTTCAACCACAGATTCGAATAGCAGGTACGACGACGTGGCTGGACGTTGTTGATCCAGCGGATCCAGACTCTCCGTATATTATTCCCGGTGCGGTCACTGGTCGAGACTGGACGGTGCCCTACAAGATTCGACGCAGCTTGTTTAGAGAGGAGCTTACACCCGAAGCGCCTACCCAATGGGAGTTCCGATATATTTTCTTTGCTGGCGGTATTAATGATGTCGCATCCAGTACCGCTACCTTCGCCATCGATCTTACACCGCCCTACAGAGTAAAAACCCCGCCCTCCGACCGAACCCCCGGAGCGCCTACATGGCCTACCGATTTAGGGCCGAGTGTTCCCATTGATGAAGCCTACCTCGACGGCAAAACCCATATCATCGTCAAGCCCGTGATTCCCGCAAACTACGAGGCAACTGACGTTTACAGATTTTTCTTCGGGCCTGCGCCGGATCCCGGCCGCGATACTCCCGTATTTAATGATGTACTGTCGGCGGCTCGGGAAGCTGCAATTGCAGTCAAAGTGTTTGTCGATGCCACTGATGGGCCTAATCAGCTTATTTATGTGTCCAAAGATCTGCCGGGAAATGAAGGACGCCGATCAAACTTCAGTCAGCGTACCGTTCAACATGCCAAGGATCCCGATCCCGATACGGTGGTACCACCGATTGTCACGCTGGCAAATGGTACCGATGGCGACAACTTGATCGATCTTGCAGACACTCAGTTTGATCCTCAAGGTGTGGAGTTCAAGGTCAAAGTGCCTACTCCCAATGCTCCAGCGGATACGATTGCCGGCTACTGGGGGGGGCAACAGGTAGGCACCGAACAGCGCGTGGGTGCCAATACCGAACTGACGTTTTACGCCCCCTATGATCTGGTCAAGCAGGTATACGGCGATACCGATGGCATCGTTAAAACCGATGTCAGTTTTAAGATGTTTCGTGGTATCCGTACGTTGGCTGACTCAAACGTTGAAATCGATGTTGATATTTCATATATCGGTCCGGATCCAATAACCATTGGTCTGGAGGCGCCAACGCTGAAGACAACTGCGGGTACTGACAACGCAATCGAGGAGGGTGATTACGGAGATAACGCCATTACTGCGACTATCAAACTTTTTGCTGCCCCCGCGACAGAAGAAGGTTGGCTGATCGATCTGTTTTATGACGACATCCAGATTGGCGACCCCATTGCGTTAACAACAGGTCAAGAGGGCACGGACATAACTCGTGTCATTCCGTGGTCTGTTATTCAACAGCAGGAAAGTGGGTCCAAGGTTCTACGGTATACCCTCTACACTCCGGGCTCGAACAACCCAACTCCGTCGAGACCGAGGGATATCCCGGTCGAGCCATTCCCGATTGAAATGGCTGCGCCGGTAATATTGGGGCTGGCGGGGTCGGTAAGAAGGATTGGATGCTCCACCTTGAACTTCCCTACGGAGACTGTCCCAAATGATGGTACCGCGAGACGAAATTTGCTCGTTCGTGTATTGCCCAATACGTATACGGTCGATGGTGAAACCATTACTTTGAAGTATCAGGCATTTGAACGGGCGGACCCGACGAAACCTATTCCCGATACTGAAGCAACGGCGACTTACCCAATCTCGGGGACATTTCCTACCGGTGGTGCGCTAATCAATATTGGTGATTACGAGGAAGATTTCAAACCGGCTCATATGCAACTTGCCAAGGTGACTTATTCCATTTCCCGCGGGGGAGCTGGTAATAATCCGACACCAGACTCGCTGCCTGCTGAGAACACACTGGATCTGGATGACAGTCAAGGTCGTTTTTGTGAGGAATTTATTCCCGTTCCAAATCCATAATGGGTGATTGTGGGGGGCGTGATCTCAAAGTTTGTGACCGCCTCCCCCGGTTACTGACATCTGGTATTCAATTTTCTAGCCAGAATGAGATTTCGCCAACTAACTGAGGATAAGTCCTACATAAATTTATGAGTCTTCTCTATAGCCTTGCGCCCCTCCAGGAATGGCTACGACTGCCATTTCACCAGTCAGACAGCAGGTATTCACTATGCGGGGTAAGTCATTGTCGGGTCCAGGCCGTTCGCGGCGTTACATAGTTTTGAGCCCTTCGTTGTTGGCAATTTTGAGTGCCTGCGCCAGCGCGGCTCCGGTCGTGGGTCGCGAGGAAACGGTAAACGGTGGCACGCCGGAACGATGGGACCTTTCCCAGAGCGCCACGCTGACGGTCAACGGCGCGCAAACGCTGTCCATCAACTCTGAAAATTCCACGTTGATCGTGAATCCTGGTAGCACAACGCAGCAGATCTCGGCTCGCGAAGGGTCAACGGTCAATCTGAGCAATGCGACCGTTTCGGCTACCGGGGGCTTGGCGGCGGTCTTTTTAAGTAGCTCTCAAGCGACGATCGACAGCAGTTCGATTACCGGAAATCGTGTGGGACTCCAAGTGGTTCGCGATGCCAATACACAGGACGGCTCCAGTGTTTCTGTTACCAATGGCACGAAGATCACTGGTGTGACCGGGGGAGCGTTGGTCAGTGCCTTCAGCGTCCTGAACCTCAGCGATTCCGACCTTCTCGGGACCGGAGCCAGCAGCTACGGACTTCGGCTGAATAGCGGTAAAGCGACGGCCCGAAACAGCTCTATCATTGGTGGTCGGGAAGGCGTCGTCATCGATTCCGATCTCAACAAGGTTCAACCGGCGACGTTGAATCTTGAGAACACTACAGTGCAAGGCAAAACCGGCGCTGCCATTCTGGTCAACTTTGCTAACACCACGGATTCCACAGCGGCCATTACGTTGACCAACTCGCGCTTGCTCGCCGGCAACGGCACCTTACTGGATGTCCGAGGCGGGGCGGATGCCTCGCTGGTGGTCAACGACAGTACGCTCAATGGTGACATCGTCACGGAGCAGGGCAGCACCACAAACTTGACTCTGCAAAACAACTCGAAGCTGACGGGCCAATTGCAAAATGTGGCCAGCGCCACGATCAATGACAGTTCCCAGTGGGTACTGACGGGTAATAGCAGTATCGACCAGTTGAGCCTGAACAACGGTGGCTCGGTGGTCTTCGGGGCTACCGACGCCTTTTATCAACTCAACGTAACGTCCTTGTCTGGCAATGGCCGTTTTGTGATGGGCACCAACTTCACCACGGGTGAAACGGATGTGTTGAATGTCACGGGCACCGCCCAAGGGACACATGAACTGCTGATTGCCAGCAGTGGTCTTGACCCTGCTAGCGGACAACCTGTCCGCGTGGTGCAAACCGCAGGCGGCGACGCTCGGTTTTTCATGAGCCGTGATGTCGATCTGGGGACGTATTCCTATGGTCTGGCGAAAAGTGGCAACGACTGGATACTCGATCCCAGCACGCGGACCATCAGTCCTGGGGCTCGCTCAGTGCTCGCTCTGTTCAACACGGCCTCAACGGTATGGCTGGGCGAGTTGACCTCATTGCGCACGCGTATGGGCGAATTGCGCTTCAATGGTGGTCAATCCGGCGCGTGGGGGCGTACTTACACCAACAAGTACAACATCGCCGATGGCTCGGGTGTTGGCTATCAGCAACGCCAGAGCGGGTTTACTTTAGGAGCGGATGCGCCGCTGCCGGTGGGTGACGGGCAGTGGTTGGTCGGGGTGATGGCAGGCCAGAGTCAATCCGACCTCGATCTTGACGCAGGCACCTCCGGGAGCGTGGACAGCTACTATGTGGGTGGCTACTTGACCTGGCTGGATGCGCAAACCGGTTATTACTTTGATGGAGTATTGAAGGCCAACCGCTTCAATAATGATGCCAAGGTGGGGCTGAGTGATGGAACGCGGGCCAAGGGTGATTACGACAATTCCGGGGTCGGTGGTTCGGTGGAAATCGGTAAACACATCAGTCTTGCTGACGGAAACTTCCTGGAGCCCTACACGCAATGGTCTGCAGTGGTCATTGAGGGCAAGGATTATTCCTTGAGTAATGACCTGCAGGCAGAGGGTGATCGAACTCGTTCATTCATCGGTAAAGTGGGTGTCACTGCCGGTCGAAATATCGAACTGGATCAGGGGCGGACTGTACAGCCTTATATTCGACTTGCCTGGGCACATGAGTTTGCAAAGAACAATGAAGTCCAGGTGAATAACAATGTGTTCAACAATGACCTGTCCGGCTCTCGTGGGGAACTGGGTGCTGGCGTCGCTGTAGCGATAGCCAGAAGTTTCAGCGTGCATGCCGATTTCGAGTACAGCAACGGCCGGTACTTTGAGCAGCCCTTGGGTGCCAACATCGGAATTCGCTATATTTGGTAAACGAGGCAATAAAAAAGGAAGCAAAAGCTTCCTTTTTTTTGTTTGCCGGCATTATGGTTATGCGGCGATCGACCGATATCCACGCAACTTCACGATGTCTCCCTTTGCTGAGAATCTAACCTCCAAGGTTAGTTCTTTCTCCACATCGTCGTCTCGATTCTCCACCACGACGTTGTTCAAGTTCCCGGAAAGAGTAGCGGAATCAGGATCATAAGCGATGATGGCTGCCCCCGAACGCTGAGTATAAGTTACAGGCTTGGCTGGATCGCTGTTGTCGACAAATGTCAGGCGAACCTCATGGGATGTTGGTGTCAGTTCGTAGCTGTCATTCGGCAGGTTTTTGGAGAAGGACAGGGTGATTTCTTTGGTTGTAAAGTCCGTTTTACGCTGACGGGCAAACATTACGTAGGCCTCACCGTGCGGCAGCGGGAAGGTTTGCTCGGAGAGTTCAACCAGGCTTGCTTCAAACTGTTCTACGGCGTTGATTGTCCCTACACACTCACCTGTGCCGATTGCATTTCTACGTTTGAGAATTTTATTGATCATTTTTGCGGTCTCCATGTCATGACGAGATATCCCGTGATTAAAGGAAACTTTCGGGATGAGCTATCAGAGCGCTAATGAGGCCAACTGTAAACTGTCAGACTTGACAGTTTACAGTTGGCCAGAAGTGTGATTTCCGAAATTTGGTTATTGGCGAAGGTTAGTTTTGATGGGGAACGTGATTTAAACGGTTCAGGCTCCCGATCATCAGGTTAGCGGATCTACGCCGCCCGCTTGGAAGGACAGTCTCGGTGGACAATAAAATAATCAGCCAAACAGTCCTGCCGCGATATTGATTGAAAATCCCAAAATAGCCGTGTTGAACACAAATCCGATCAGTGATTGCGCCAAAACGATTTTGCGAATATCCCGTGTCGCCACGCCGACATCTGCTGTCTGCACCGCCACGCCGATGGTGAACGAGAAATACAGGAAGTCCCAATAGTTGGGCGTGGTCAGCCCTTCGGCGAAGCGCAACGCCGGTTCCTTGCCGTCCCAGGTGTAATACAACCTTGCGTAATGCACGCAGAAAATCACCCCGATCAGCAGCCACGAACCAATTACCGTCAGCGCGGTGAAACCGTAATGAAGGAGCTTGCGCGTGGTTTCCAGGTCCTTGCTGCCAGCCAGCTCGAAGGTGATGGTCGCCAAACTCGCCAGCGCGGCGATGCACACCACGAACAGCACCAGCCCGGCATTTTCGTCTTCGACTTCAGCGATGCGTTTGACGTCCGGAGCCTTGGCGCGCACGGTCAGCCAGAACATCAGGATCAGGTAAGTCCAGACGCCAGCGTTCCAGCCGATGAGGATTTTGCTGACGATGGAATCGGCGGGGACCAGGAGACCGGTGGCAAGGCCGAGGAGGGCGGCGGCAGACAGGCGAGGGTGGGTGCGGGCGAGGAAGCGCATGGGGACTCACGTTGGTGAACTGTCTCTGCACCATAGCGTACGCAACCCTGCTTTTGTAGGAGCTGCCGAAGGCTGCGATCTTTTGATCTTCTAAAAGCAAAGTCAAAAGATCGCAGCCTGCGGCAGCTCCTACAGTTTGGATCAGTGGGGTTTGGTGAATCGTTGTACGAGTTTCATGACCACGACGAAGAAGACCGGCACGAAGATCACCGCCAGCGTTGCGGTAATCATCCCGCCGATCACGCCAGTACCGATCGCCTGTTGGCTCGCCGAGCTGGCGCCGGTGGCAATGGCCAATGGCACCACGCCAAGAATGAACGCCAGCGACGTCATCACGATCGGCCGCAGACGCAAACGCGCCGCCTGCAACGTTGCATCGATCAGGTCGTGACCTTCGTCATACAGGCTCTTGGCGAACTCGATGATCAGGATCGCGTTCTTCGCCGACAGACCGATGATGGTGATCAGGCCGACTTTGAAGAATACGTCGTTGGGCATGCCGCGCAACGTCACGGCCAATACCGCGCCGAGCACGCCCAGCGGTACCACCAGCAACACCGAGGTCGGAATCGACCAGCTCTCGTACAGCGCCGCCAGACACAGGAACACCACCAGCAACGACAGGCCGAGCAGGATCGGTGCCTGATTACCGGACAAGCGTTCCTGCAACGACAGCCCGGTCCATTCCTGACCCAGACCTTTCGGCCCCTGCGCTACCAGACGTTCGATTTCCGCCATGGCCTCACCGGTACTGTGCCCCGCTGACGGTTCGCCGGAAATCGCGATCGCCGGGTAACCGTTGTAACGGGTCAACTGCGCCGGGCCCTGAATCCAGTTGGCCTGTACGAATGCAGACAGCGGCACCATGTGCCCGGCGTTGTTGCGCACGTGCATTTTCAGCAGATCGGCCACCTGGCTGCGTTGATCACCTTCGGCTTGCACGACGACGCGCTGCATGCGCCCCTGATTGGGGAAGTCGTTGATGTAGCTGGAACCGACGGCAGTGGACAGCACGTTGCCAATGTCGGCGAACGAGACGCCCAGGGCATTGGCCTGTTTACGATCCACGACCAATTGCACCTGCGGCGCTTCGGCCAGTGCGCTTTCACGCACGTTCATCAGCACTTTGCTCTTCTCGGCGGCCGCGAGCAGTTCAGTTCGCGCCTGCATCAAGGTCGCATGGCCAAGACCACCGCGATCCTGCAAGCGGAACTCGAACCCGCTGGACGTGCCGAGGCCATCCACTGGCGGTGGCAGTACCGAGAACGCCATGGCGTCCTTGATTTCACTCAGCGCGATGTTGGCGCGATCGGCAATCGAGCTGGCGGAATCATCACTGCCACGCTGTGACCAGTCCTTCAGCGTCGAGAATGCCAAAGCCGCGTTCTGGCCACTACCGGAGAAGCTGAAACCGAGAATCACCACACTGTCGCTGATCCCCGGCTCGCCGGCGTTATGCGCCTCCAGCTGTTCAGCCACGGCCACCGTACGATTCTTGGTGGCGCCGGGCGGCAGTTGAATGTCGGTGATGGTGTAACCCTGATCTTCCACCGGCAGGAACGAAGAGGGCAGGCGCGCGAAGCACAGACCCAACCCGATCAGCAGCACCACGTAGATCAGCAGATAACGACCGCTGCGTTTCAGCGCATAGCCGACCCAGCCCTGATAACGATCGGTCAGGCGCTCGAAGCGGCGGTTGAACCAGCCGAAGAACCCGGACTTTTCATGATGCTCACCCTTGGCAATCGGCTTGAGCAGTGTCGCGCACAGTGCCGGCGTGAGGGTCAGGGCGAGGAACGCCGAGAACAGAATCGACGTCGCCATCGATAGCGAGAACTGCTGGTAAATCACCCCGACCGAACCTTGCATGAACGCCATCGGAATAAACACCGCGACCAGCACCAGGGTGATGCCGATGATCGCGCCGGTGATCTGCGTCATCGCCTTGCGCGTGGCTTCCTTGGGCGACAGGCCCTCGGTGGCCATGATCCGTTCGACGTTCTCCACCACGACAATCGCGTCGTCCACCAGAATGCCGATGGCCAGCACCATGCCGAACATGGTCAGCACGTTGATCGAGAAGCCCAGCGCGAGCATGGTCGCGAATGTACCCATCAACGCCACTGGCACCACCAGTGTCGGGATCAGCGTGTAACGCACGTTCTGCAGGAACAGGAACATCACCGCGAACACCAGCAACATCGCTTCGCCCAAGGTGTAAACCACTTTGGTGATCGAGACTTTGACGAACGGCGAGGTGTCGTACGGAATCTTGTATTCCACGCCCGCCGGGAAGTAGCGCGCCAGCTCATCCATCTTCGCCCGCACCAGGGTCGCGGTGTTCAGCGCATTGGCACCGGGCGACAGCTGCACGCCGACAGCGGTCGACGGTTTGCCATTGAGGCGCGTGCCGAACTGATATTCCTGGCTGCCAATTTCGACCCGCGCGACGTCACCGATGCGCACGGTCGAGCCGTCGCGATTGGCTTTCAGCACGATGTCGGCGAACTCTTGCGGCGTCGACAACTGACCCTTTACCAGAATGGTCGCGGTGATTTCCTGGTTCGACGGATTGGGCAGGTCGCCGATGCTGCCGGCGGAGACCTGAGCGTTTTGCGCGACGATGGCTTCATTGACGTCAGCCGGCGTCAGGTTGAAAGCGATCAGCTTCTGCGGATCGATCCAGATGCGCATGGCCCGCTCGGCGCCATACAACTGCGCCTTGCCGACGCCCTCCAGACGCTTGATCTCGTTCATCACGTTGCGCGCCAGATAATCACTGAGCGCCACGTCATCGAGCTTGCCGTCGCTGGACGTCAGGGTGATCAGCAAGAGAAAACCGGACGAAACTTTTTCGACCTGCAGACCTTGCTGATTCACCGCTTGCGGCAAGCGCGACTCGACCACTTTCAGACGGTTTTGCACGTCAACCTGCGCCAGCTCCGGGTTGGTGCCCGGCTGGAACGTGGCTTTGATCGTCGCGCTGCCGAGGCTGCTTTGCGATTCGAAGTACAGCAGGTGATCGGCGCCGTTGAGCTCTTCCTCGATCAGGCTGACCACACTTTCATCGACGGTCTGCGCCGAGGCGCCGGGATACACGGCGTAGATTTCGATCTGCGGCGGGGCGACATCGGGATACTGCGCCACCGGCAACTGCGGGATGGCCAGCGCACCGGCCAACAGGATGAACAATGCGACGACCCAGGCAAACACCGGGCGGTCGATAAAGAACTGCGGCATAGAAAAGCGTCCTGCTTACTGACCAGAGGTCTGGGCAAGTGGAAGAGGGGTGTCGTCGATCTGCACGGTTTCGCCGGGACGGGCATGTTGCAGGCCTTCGATGACGATGCGGTCGCCGGGCTTGAGGCCGCCGGTGACGATCCAGCGATTGTTCTGCACCGCGCCCAGTTGCACCGGTTGCTCGGCGACGCGCATTTGCTCATCGACGGTCAGCACTTGGGCAATGCCGGCGCTGTCGCGCTGCACGGCGCGTTGCGGCACGGTGATGCCGTTCTGAATGGTTGCCTGCTCGAGACGCACGCGAATGAAACTGCCCGGCAGCAAATCCAGGTCCGGGTTGGGGAATTCGCTGCGCAGGATGATCTGGCCAGTGCCCGGGTCGACGGTGATGTCGCTGAACAGCAGCTTGCCCGGCAGCGGGTAGAGGCTGCCGTCATCCTGAATCAGCGTGGCTTTGACCTGATCCTGGCCGACTTCCTGCAACTGCCCGGAGCGGAACGCGCGGCGCAATTCGTTGAGTTCACGGGTCGACTGGGTGAGGTCGGCGTGAATCGGGTTGAGCTGCTGGATCAGCGCCAGTGGTGTGGTTTCGTTCTGCCCGACCAGTGCGCCTTCGGTGACCAGTGCACGACCGACACGCCCGGAAATCGGCGCGGTGACGGTGGCGTAACCGAGGTTCAGTTTTGCGCGTTCGACGGCAGCCTTGTTGGCCGCAACGTCAGCGGCGGTTTGCCGGGCATTGGCGCGGGCGTTGTCGTAGTCCTGGCCGCTAATGGCTTGGTCGTCGATCAACTGGGCATAGCGCTGCTCTTGCAGTTTGGCCTGGAACGCATTGGCCTCGGCCTTACGCAGCGCGGCTTCGGCGCTGTCGAGGTCAGCCTTGAACGGTGCCGGGTCGATGCGGAACAGCACGTCGCCCTTTTTCACGTCGCTGCCTTCGCGGAAGGTGCGCTGCAAGACCACCCCGGCCACCCGTGCGCGCACTTCGGCAATTCGCGGCGCGGCGATGCGGCCGCTGAGTTCGCTGCTGAGCGTCAGGGGATGCGCTTCGATCGTCTCGATGCGCACCGTGGCCGGTGGCGTCTGATCCTCTGCCTTCGAGGACGAATCACAGGCGCTCAGTGTCAGCGCCATCGCGATCAGGCCGAGCCCGGCCAGCAGTTTGTTCGACATGTACAACCCCCAATATTGATGTCCGCATCCTACGGGCAGACGCCGAGATTAGCGGTGAAGCTTTGTAGGCGCTGTGTGAAATTGTGTAAGGGTTTTGCTCAGGGATGGGCGAGGGCGTATATCCTTCAGGTCTTGAAATTTATTGCGACAGATAGATAGCTTTCGCGAGCAGGCTCGCTCCCACAAGGAATCGCATTCCAAGTGTGGGAGCGAGCCTGCTCGCGAATGGGCCTTATCAGTCGCCACAGCACTTTCTGGATCACCCATGCCCAACATCCTCCTGGTCGAAGACGACACCGCCCTCGCCGAACTGATTTCCAGCTACCTGGAGCGCAACGGTTATTCCGTCAGCGTGATCGGCCGTGGTGACCACGTGCGCGAACGGGCGCGGGTCAATCCGCCGGATCTGGTGATTCTCGACCTGATGCTGCCCGGCCTCGACGGCCTGCAAGTCTGCCGTTTACTGCGTGCCGATTCAGCGACATTGCCGATCCTGATGCTCACCGCCCGCGACGACAGCCACGATCAGGTTCTGGGCCTGGAAATGGGCGCCGACGATTACGTCACCAAACCTTGCGAACCGCGCGTGTTGCTGGCACGGGTGCGCACCCTGTTGCGCCGCAGCAGCCTCGGCGAACCACTGACCGCCAATGACCGCATCCTCATGGGCAATCTGTGCATCGACCTGTCCGAGCGCACCGTGACCTGGCGTGATCAACCGGTCGAGTTGTCCAGCGGTGAGTACAACCTGCTCGTGGTCCTGGCCCGTCACGCCGGCGAAGTGTTAAGCCGCGATCAGATCCTGCAACGCCTGCGCGGTATCGAATTCAACGGCACTGACCGTTCGGTGGACGTGGCGATTTCCAAGCTGCGCCGCAAGTTCGACGACCACGCCGGCGAAGCGCGCAAGATCAAGACCGTGTGGGGCAAGGGCTATTTGTTCAGCCGTTCCGAGTGGGAATGCTGAGCTGATGTTTCGCATCCTGTTTCGCCTGTATCTGGTGACGATCGTCTCGTACAGCGCGGCGATCTATCTGGTGCCGGATCTGGTGGTCATGGCGTTCCGCGATCGCTTCGTCACCTACAACCTCGACTATTCGCGCGGCCTGCAATCGCTGATTACTCGCCAGTTTCATGCGGTGCCGCATGAGCAGTGGCCGGCGCTGGCGGCGTCGATGGACAAGGATTTCCAGCCGCTGCACATCGTCCTGGCGCGCATCGACGATGCCGAGTTCACCGCCATCGAGCAGCAGCGCCTGCGCCGTGGCGAAAACGTTGTGCGTATCGGCGACTGGGGCTGGCGCACGCTGGCGGTGACGCCGCTGGACGACACCACCGCCGTGCAAATGGTCGTGCCACCGGATCCGATGGACGTCAATCTGTTGTACTGGAGCATCAACGTGCTGATCGGCGCGAGCCTGCTCGCCTGCCTGCTGATGTGGTTGCGCCCGCACTGGCGTGATCTGGAACGCCTCAAAGGCACCGCCGAACGCTTCGGTAAAGGCCATTTGAGCGAACGCACGAAAATCGCCCAGAGTTCCAACATCGGCAGCCTCGCCAATGTTTTCGACACCATGGCCGGCGATATCGAAAACCTGCTCAATCAGCAACGCGATCTGCTCAATGCCGTGTCCCATGAATTGCGTACACCGCTGACGCGTCTGGATTTCGGCTTGGCGCTGGCTTTGTCCGATGACTTGCCGACCGCCAGCCGCGAGCGCTTGCTGGGACTGGTCGCGCACATTCGCGAGCTGGATGAACTGGTGCTGGAGTTGCTCTCTTACAGCCGCTTGCAGAATCCGGCGCAACTGCCGGAGCAGGTCGAGGTGTCGCTGGATGAGTTCATCGACAGCATTCTGGGCAGTGTCGATGAAGAGCTGGAATCACCGGAAATCGTCATTGACGTGTTGCTGCACGGCCAGCTCGAACGCTTCTCCCTCGATCCACGCCTGACCGCGCGGGCGATCCAGAACCTGCTGCGCAACGCCATGCGCTATTGCGAAAAGCGCATTCAGATTGGTGTGCAAGTCAATGCCGAGGGCTGTGAGATCTGGGTCGATGATGACGGCATCGGTATTCCCGATGATGAGCGAGAGCGGATTTTCGAGCCGTTCTATCGACTTGATCGCAGTCGTGATCGCGCCACCGGCGGGTTTGGCCTGGGCCTGGCGATCAGCCGTCGCGCATTGGAAGCGCAGGGCGGCACGTTGACCGTAGAGTCTTCACCGTTGGGCGGGGCACGCTTCCGGTTGTGGTTGCCCAATAACGCCTGAGCTACATGACGCTGAAAATATCCCTGTGGGAGCGAGCCTGCTCGCGAAGGCGTCGGGTCAGTCAACGCATACTTGGCTGACATACCGCCTTCGGGAGCAGGCTCGCTCCCAAAGGGGGCTGTGGTTGTTCAGATCAGTTCAGTCGATTGAATCAACCCGACGCCGGCGTCCTGCATCCGTTCAATTGCTGCCGCCAGTGATCCATTCAGATCGATCGCCCGGCACGCATCCAGCACCACGTAGGCATTGAACCCCGCCGCCCGTGCATCCAGCGCCGAAAACATCACGCAGAAATCCAATGCCAGCCCCACCATGTAGACCGTATCGATCCCGCGCTCTTTGAGGTAGCCGGCCAGCCCAGTGGTGGTTCGGCGATCGGCTTCCAGAAAGGCTGAATAGCTGTCGATATCAGGATTGCAGCCCTTGCGAATGATCAACTGGGCATGAGGCAAGTCGAGTCCCCGGTGAAACTCGGCCCCTGCTGTCGATTGCACACAGTGGTCGGGCCAGAGTGTCTGCTCGCCATAAGGCAACTGGATGACATCGTAGGGCTGGTGTCCGGGATGACTGGAGGCGAATGAGGCATGGCCGGTGGGGTGCCAATCCTGTGCAACGACGACCTGGGTGAACTGACGGGCGAGCCGGTTGATCAGCGGCACAATCAGGTCACCTTCCGGTACTGCCAATTGGCCGCCGGGGGTGAAGTCGTTTTGAACGTCGATAACCAGTAAGGCAGAACGGGAAGAATCAGGCATCGTGGAGTCCTTGAAAAATCACTCACCCAGAATAGTGCAGCATTTATCCGGTGTTTAAACGGCTGTTCAACAGTTTTGCCTTGTCTTCCAGCGCCACCGGGGCGTCGTGTCCGATCAGCATCCACGCGTGTTCACGTTCAGTCCAATACACCACGTTCATCTCACGTCGACGCTCATGGGCCAACGGCTGACTGCCGCGGTTCGAGCGCGTGACACACAGCGCCAACGGCCCATGTTTCGCATCCAGATATACGATCTGCGCGATGGGCACACCGTCGTATTCGAGCATCTGCGCCCGTTTGAACTCGGCACCTTGTAACTTCAACGCGGCAGGTGAAAGATTGAGGCCCAAGCGCGCATCGATCGTGCGCAGTTGTGCCCGTTGTGCGGCGTCGTCGGTGGGCAGATGATCAAGCGTTTGCGGCACGTACAGCGCCATGTAATCAGCCACCAACCCTCGCCAGTTATTCGATTGTGCGACATGCCAGCCGAGGAACAAGCGGTCGGCCAACACCCCGCCGGCCACTAGCGCTGCGGCGGCGCCAGCGATAAACCAGCGGCGGTTGAAGCCCGGACGCTGCGGTGAAGGCATCGCATCCAGCCGCGCCTGCAGGCGATCGAGCGGCGCCTGTTGCGCCAGTTCGTCATAGGCGTTCTTGTATGGCAGATTGCTGCGGCTGAGCCATTGCACGCGCAGACTCAGCAGCGAGTCTTCAGCAATGGCATTGTCCAGCTGATCGCGGTACTCAGGGTCGAGTTCGCCGTCGAGGTAGGCGACCAGTTGTTCATCCGAAGGCGTGTTCATGAACGGTCTCCTTCGGTGGATTTCGGCACCGCTTGCAGTGGCGGGTATTCGGCGAGTTTCAGCCGTGCGGTGGCCAGGCGACTCATCACCGTACCGATCGGCACTTGCAGGATCTCGGCGACTTCGCGGTAGGACAAGCCTTCGACATAGGCCAGATACACGGTTTCGCGTTGGGTTTCCGGCAGCGCGTCCACTCGGCGAATCACCTGCGCGGCCATCACGTGCGTCTGCGCGGCGTACTCACCGTCGAACGCCAGTTGACCATCGGCATCGACCTGTCCCGTCCCCTGACGCACGCGACGAGCGCGCACTTCGTTGAGCCAGATCGAATGCAGAATGCTCAGCAACCAGCGATCCATGCGCGTGCCGGCCACATACTGACTGGCGCGCTCCAGCGCCCGCACACACGTGGCCTGCACCAGATCCTCGGCCACGTGCCGATTGCGCGACAACAGCAAACCATAGCGCCACAGTCGCGCCAGATGTTGTCCGAGTTCTGTTCTGAATGCCTGATCGTTGACGATGATGACGGCCCTTATATGTGCTCAGGTTTTCGATGAATCGTTGATGGCTTCGGCCAGATCCTGGTATTCCTCGCAGGACATACCGCAAATCGATTTGATCTGCTGCAACTGTTCCTGCGCCAGATCGACGCGACCTTTGATCACATAGGCCTCGCCGAGGTATTCGCGCACTTGCGCGTACTGCGGATCGAGTTTCACCGATTGCAGGTAATAACCGATGCCTTCGTCGGTGCGCCCCAGTTTGCGTGTGGCGTATCCGCGATAGTTGAGGGCCTTGGCAGTGTTCGGTTGCTTCAGTGTGTCGAGCAGCGCTAGGGCCTCTTCGTAGCGACCGACCTTGGCGAGGCGATAGGCATAATCGGTACGGTCGGCATCCGAAAGTGCTTTGCTGACTTGCATCACACACTTCTGCGTTTTGCTGTCCCAGACCTGGCCTTTCGGGCATTCGGGTTTCTGCACCGGCGCTTCTTCATCACCATTGGCCAAGGCCAGTTGGCTGGACATCGCGGCGACCAGCAGCAACGGGGCGGCGAACATAACGGAACGGATAGTCATGGGCAAGGCTCCACAGGGGGTTATGTTTCACTTTGAACACCACAGGGTGAATTTTTATTCATCGCTTTATCAGTGACTGTTCAAGTTCAGCGTAAATTCAAGCGCTATGCTCGGGAGCGTCTGCCGTCGATCCGATGTTTTGCCGTAAGGAGCGTTGCCATGACCGACCAAATCCATCACTCAGCCGCTGCCGGCTACAAAACCGCCGCCGACACCTACGTCAAAGGGCGGCCGGACTATCCGCCGCAAGTCAGTCAATGGTTGACCGCGACGCTGGGCCTGGATGGGCATAAAACCGTGATCGATCTGGGCGCCGGTACTGGCAAGTTCACCGGGCGGCTGGTGGCGACCGGCGCACAAGTGATCGCGGTTGAACCGGTGCCGCAGATGTTGGAAAAGCTGTCTGACGCCTGGCCCGATGTGCTGGCCGTGAACGGCACGGCGACTGATCTGCCGTTGCCGGACGCTTCAGTCGATGTGGTGATTTGCGCGCAAGCGTTTCACTGGTTCGCCAGCACCGAAGCACTGACCGAAATCGCCCGGGTACTCAAGCCCTGTGGCCAGTTGGGGTTGATCTGGAATCTGCGCGACACCCAGGTCAGCTGGGTGCCGAAACTGGACGCCATCGTCAACGCACTGGAAGGTGACACGCCACGCTATTACACCGGCGCCTGGCGCACAGTGTTTCCGCACCCGGCGTTCGCGCCTCTGCAGGTCGAACGGTTTCACCATGGCCATACCGGTTCGCCGGAGGACGTTATTTTCAACCGCGTGCGCTCGACCAGTTTCATCGCCGCGCTGCCGGAGGCGCAGCGGGCGAAGGTTGATGAGCAGCTTCGCGCGTTGATTGCCGCCGAGCCGGAACTGCGTGGTAGGGATGTGGTGACGGTGCCTTACGAAACCGCCGCGTTCGTCGCCGTAAAAAAGGGCTGAATGCCACGACATTCCAGTGTAGGAGTGAGCCTGCTCGCGATAGCGGAGTGTCAGTCACCTCATCTTTGGCTGACACTCCGCTATCGCGAGCAGGCTCACTCCTACAGGGGTTTCAGGTGTTCATAGTATCTGGCTGCACTTTGCCACCGCCTTCCGCCGTTCGCGAACCCCGCGCATCACGAGATACAACAACGGCCCAACCGAGACAAAAACCGCCGTCAGCAACAAATAAGGCAGCACCGACCAGACCGACTGCCCACGCGACCGCGCATCCTTGACCATCCATACGCCGGCCAGAGTCGCCAGCAGATACAGATCAATCACCACCTGCGCGGTGTCGGGCCGCGACATCAGGCTGATGCCAAAGTCGATCAATGACTGTTCAGCCTGGAGCATCACTGAAACGGTGTAAGCGCTGAACGCGAGTAAAGCCGTGAGGGGCAGGGCGATAGCCAACATGCAAGCCTTCCTTGGTGTGATGAGAGAGTCGCCAGACTAACGTCGCCACGCAAAATTGGCCATTGACTTGCCAGCACCGTGCAGGCTAATTTCCAGTCCATGACTTCGACTGTATCGCGTTGCCAGCCAATGATTATTACCGCCATTCCTCATTTGGCGGGCTAGCTCACGACTGCAGCACCCAACCCGCCCTAGAGGCGGGTTTTTACTTTCTGTCTCCGGGGTTTTGAAAAATGTCAGGAGACGACCATGCCGCACAGCCCCGATCAGCAAACCCTGCTTGAGCACTACGTGAAAAAGATCCTCGCCGCGCCGGTGTACGACCTCGCGGTGCGCACGCCTTTGCAAGCGGCGCCGGCGCTGTCGGAGGCGCTGGGCAACCGGATTCTGCTCAAGCGTGAAGACCTGCAACCGACGTTCTCCTTCAAGATCCGTGGCGCCTACAACAAATTGGTGCAATTGAGCGACGAACAGAGGGCGCGGGGGGTAATCACCGCATCGGCTGGCAATCACGCGCAAGGCGTGGCATTGGCAGCACGCGAACTGGGGATTGCAGCGACCATCGTCATGCCAGCGACAACGCCGGAATTGAAAGTGCTGGGTGTACGCAGTCGCGGCGCTGAAGCGCTGCTGCACGGCGAGAGTTTCCCGTTCGCACTGGCCCATGCGCTGCAACTGGCGCAACAGACTGGGCGCACCTTCGTTTCACCGTTCGATGACCCGGAAGTGATCGCCGGGCAGGGCACCGTGGCGATGGAAATCCTCCGCCAGCATCAAGGTTCGCTGGATGCGATTTTTATCCCGGTGGGCGGCGGCGGTCTGATCGCCGGCATCGCGGCCTACGTCAAATACCTGCGCCCGGAAGTACGGATCATCGGCGTCGAATCTGAACACTCAGCGTGCCTGAAGGCTGCGCTCGAAGCAGATCAGCGCGTGGTGCTGCCCAATGTCGGCACCTTCGCCGATGGCGTGGCGGTAGCGCAGATTGGCGCGTTCGGGTTTGAGGTTTGCCGCTTTTGCGTCGACGAAGTCATCACCGTCAGCAACGACGATCTCTGCGCGGCGATCAAGAATATCTACGACGATACCCGCTCGATCACCGAACCGTCCGGCGCCTTGGCCGTGGCCGGGATCAAGCAGTACGTAGCGCGAACCGGGGTGCGCGAGCAGACATTCGTGGCGATCGACTCGGGCGCCAATATCAACTTCGACAGCCTGCGCCATGTCGCCGAGCGCGCCGCGATGTGCGGCGTCTCGGCATGATGAGGTTTACGACAGCAACGGGCGCAGGAAGCTGCGCTCGTAGCTGACGATAAACTTCTTCTCGACCAGGCTGGCCACCAGTGCAGTGCTTTCCGGATCGGTCATCGCGATGTGTCGATAGCTTTCGTAATCCGCCAGCGACGGAAAACTGAACAGGCAATAAGCGATGTTGCTCGCGCCTTCGGACGGCAAAAAGTAGCCGTGATGGGTGCCGCCCAAGCGCTCGACGATGCCGAGCCAGGCCTTGGCGTAAGCCTCGAACTCAGGCAATTGGTAGGGATCAATGACATATCGGACGTGGCAGGTAATCAAACGAAGCACTCCTTGTTCCGGTTATTCCTGCAGGGCTGTACCGACTTTGTCCGACGCCGACCAGATGCGATAACGCACTTCGACGTCAGACGGCGCATACACCACGACCGGCAACTTGCTGTTGTACCGCAGCATGAAACCGTCACCAACGACCGGCACGAACGCGCGCTTCTTCTGGCTGCCGGGTGGGCAGGCCATCATCGTGCTCATCGGCCCAATGACTTTTTCCAGGCGATAGAACGGATAACCCCAGCCCTCAAGATTCTTCTCATCGAGAACGCCGCCCAAACGCTGGCGATTGCAGTCCACTTCCAGGGTTTTGCCGGCGAGGATTTCCACCTGGAAGTTTTCTTCCTGCTCTTGCTTGGGCAAGTGAATGACCTGGCGGGTGAACCCGGCTTCAGCCTTCGGGAACGGCGCGACGTCTTCAAGCTTGGCGGCGTGGGCGAGGGTGGACAGGCTGGCGATGAACAAACCGGTGGTCGCGTAAACGCGTAAAGAACCCATGGAAGCCTCCGTGCGGGTGTAGGGTGGATGACGGGCATTCTTACCGTCATGGGCCGTGATTGCAAACCAGCGTCGAGTTGCAAAATGCAGTGCCGGCAGGGGCCATTCTTGCAATTTGCAAGTAGCCAAATGCTGGCACCGCCGCCAAGTGCTTGATTTCATGAGGGTGAAAATGAATCGATGAAAGGCACGCTTTATGCGTCTTTTCAGTGCGGCGCACCGGACTTGGGCGCCTACACTCCAATGGGCATTTCGCAGTACCACCGCTTGTCGCACCAGGGAAACAGCGGGGACACACCCGTGCAGGGGCAGCAACGGTCAGCGTGAATACTTGATTGGCATCTCACAGTAAGGAGAGGGTTTCGCCATGTTTCTGTCTGCCTTGGAACTACGCAATATCATTGAAAGCAGTTTTCTGCCGAAACGCTGCCAGTGCACGCTGTCGCCGGACTTGTCGATGACCGTCAAGGTTTTCGGCGATCATCAGACCGATCAGGTCGATCTGCTGGTCAGTGGCATCGACGCCAGCCATCTCAATGGCTGTCGTGAAATCAACGAACTGATCGCCGGGCTGCGCTCGGATCTGAACCAGCAAACTGTGCAACATCACTACAGCCCACGCTCCAGAGTCGTCTAACGCACCGTTTCACCCAGTTCGACCGTCACGCGCCGGGCCTGCACAAAACCAAGGCCCAGCGCGAACTCGACCAGCACCGCGAGCAAAATCCCGGGGCCGGCATGACCGTTCAGCCATTCCGCAAAACCCAGCACCGCCAAACCAAAACAACCGACGATAAACCCGTTGCTCAGCGCATTGCGCCCCAGCGACGGCGGTGCATTGCGCACCAGATAAAACATCACTCCCAACGCCGCAAACAGCACCGCACTGCGCCGCGCGACAAATCCGGCCCCTTCGGAATATTCAATGCTCCAGATCGCCAGCAGCATGTCCGGGACAAAGCCCCAGGCCAGCGCCAACAGAAAACACAACGAAGAAGTGAGACCCGACAACGTGCGAAACGACAACTGCATGGCGAATCCTTGCGGCAGTGAGGAGGGCTCCGAGCATAACCGCCGAAACTCCCCACGCCTACCGCAAACCCGCAAATCAGACGTTTCTGTCAGTTCTGGAAGTTGCACGCGTCAGACAATTTCCGATAGCTGATTTCCTCAGGCTTACCGGCATTGTCGATGTACTTCATGTCGGCCGTAATCACTTTGCACGTTTGTGTTGGCGGCTCGGTCAACGACACCACCTTGGCCACATGCAGCGGCATGCCGTACTCATACGGCACGGCTTTGGACGTGGCAGAGGTGTCATTGGCCTGGGCCAGCCCGGCGAACGCGGTGCAGGCGAGGGCGACGCTGAGCAATAAAGGACGAATGTTCATGAAAGGACTCCCGTGTGGCGGTTCTAGAGTTCGGCGTGATTCAGCCGAACCTGCCGCACTGGGCAACAGCCAGAATGGCCGAGGGCGTGCGGTTCAGTAGAGTTTTTGACCACGGCGTTAAGGGATGGTTAACCGAGCTGAACGCCGGCTGTCAGGGAGTGCGGCGGTTTTCTTTGGAAGGTTTGGCGAATTCCTACAAAGGCTGGTGCCTTGTCTGCTTTCGGCGGCTGGAGCGGGGCGGTTATTGTCGGTCGCCGCTGCAAAATCAGTGGTTCGGGTTTGGTCACCCGATAACTTCCCTTATTGCAGATGTGCCATCATTTGCGCTGCGGACATCTATGTCCGTGCGGTGCATAGCTGTGGCGGCTGTGTGCAGGACGCCTTCGGGCGAGCTGAGTTGGGGTTGTTCTCGGTTGACCAAGCCTGCACACAGTCCGCCTCCCACTGTTTGGTCACAGTGCTGGCGGTTACTTTCGCCCCAATTGAGTAATCACCTATGCCGATAATCAAACTGCTACAAAACCGCTATCTCCCCCTCAGCAGCAATGTCACCGAAACCCCGACACTGCTCATCGACACCCAAGCCAACCCGAAAGACATCCTCGAAGCCGCCGTCCAGCGCATCCGCGCCGCCGCCGACCTGCTCGAAACGCTGCATTGCCTATGCTTCAAACACGCTGACGTGCAGGACATTCCACACATCACCCATGCGCTGTACCTGCTGACGCAGGATGGCAATGATTTGCTGCAGGTCGCGCAGCAGCAGATGTTGAGTTGGAAGGCGCCGGTTTGATGGGCTAGTAAAAACGGGAGTAGGACGGCGCTGGGCTAACTCCGAGCTATCTACTCCTCCCGTTTGTATGATTCTTGCGCCACTGTTTTGAATAAAATAATCTAACGGCTTAGCTTGTCAGGGAAAAAAGACAGGGGTGGATGCGTTGATATCCATTTTTTTGATTGTTCCTTGGCTTCTAATATCTGCGAAGGGGTTAGCTTGGAAGCAATAAGCGGAAGCTTGTATTTAACGTTTTCCTGCATTCCTCCACCACCATCCAAGATGCTTAGGGAGTGAATGAGCGAGTATCCCTGTACAGGCTCATAAGGAAAGCCATAGGTGTCAGGCTCGTGAGCCAAGTATGAACCGTATCCATATATGGACTCTGCATAACCCGTAACTGCCGCTTGTTCATTCCAATGCCGGAAGCCTTCAATATTCCCCTTCTCAAAAAGAAGAACCGCCAACTCCATCATTGACTTAGGATTGCCGCCTTCAGCCGAAAGTTTGTACCATTTTTCAATCGCCTCACTTCGCCTCCATGGAAGTAAAAAAATCTCACCTTGTTTCAATGAAGTTGCCACCCAGTATTGCGCAATAGCATTTCCTGAAGATGCAGCCTTTTCTAACCAAATATCATCTAGCGTTATTTCGTACATCAGGTACATCGCTTCTGCGTCACCCGCGTCAGCTTATTGTCGGGCTAACTGTTTTGCTTGATTTAACCACTCTGCAGGTGTTTTTTTCGAAGGGGGCAGTCACTTGATATGTTACATAGATCTTGCTCTATACGCCCTAACTGAATCATTGCATATAGGTTGTTTTGGTTCGCAGACGCTTCGTACCATTTTCTGGCAATTGCGTTCATTTAGTGATTTTTTGTTCGAAGAGCTTAGCCTAAATAATACTGAGCTTCAGGATCGCCAGCCTCTGCAGCAATTGTTAAAAAGGAGATGGCTGAAGTGGCCTTGTACTGGTTGTAAAGTGCAATGCCTTTGTTTTTAGCGATTTTCTGCTGTGCATCCAGTTGGGCTTCCCCGTAAGAAGGAAGTGATGTCATGAGTAGCAGAAAAATGGCCAAATACTTCATGGGTTCTATCAGCTTAACTTGTCAGAAAGAGGATAATGATAGATTTAGTTTTTAGCGACTTAATTTGTCTGGGTAGAAGGAAAGTGGGGCGTGAGTAGCCTTCCATTCTTTCGCAAGTTGTTTGCCTTCTGAAATTTGTTCAGCTGTCATCTTCGCTTCAATTTTTGGTAGCTTGCTCTCCACTCTTTCTTGTAAACCCCCACCGCCGTCTAGCTTCTTCAGGTAAGCGAGCGCATAACCTTTAACGACATCGAATAGAAATCCATACGTGTCTGGCTCATGAGCAAGATCAGAGCCGTAACCATAAACCTTTGTGGCGTAACTTGCTAAGCTGCTTGCTCATTCCAATGACGGAACCCTTCAATATCATCTTTTCCATAAAGAAGGGCTCCGTATTCCATCATGGAAGGCGGGTACCCACCCTCAGCTGAAGCTTTGAATAGTTTTTCGACAACTTCTGAGCGTTTCCATGGAAGGAAAAAACCGTCCCCCTGATGGTAGCTTTTAGCTAACAAATACTGTGAAATTTGGTGATTTTTTGTAGCTGCCTTTTCATACCACTTTTTTGCTTCAGAATTCATATAGCTATTTTTTTTTGTCGCAATGACTCAGCTATATAATATTGTGCCTCATGGTCTCCAGCCTCTGCCGCTATTCTCAGTAGAGGAGGCGCTGAAACAGCTTTAAAATGATTGTAAAGAACTATGTCGCGATATTTCATTGCAAGTTTGTAGTCACTTAGTGCCAGTGCGGCGGGGTTAAAAGCGACTAGCAAAAAACCTGCGATAGGAAGTTTCATGGTGATCAACGGCTAAGTTTGTCAGGAAAAAAAGAGAGAGGAGGGTGCGACGCAGCCCATTCTTGAGAAAACTTTTTTGCTGCTTCAATCTGTTCAGCAGTCATTTTAGCGGCGATTCGAGGTAGCGTGTACTCAACATTTTCCTTCATGCCACCACCCCCGTCGAGCTCGGACAGCCAGTATAAAAGCGCGTACCCCTTAATTAAATCTAGCGGAAATCCAAATCTGTCAGGCTCATGTGCCAAATCCGAGCCGTAGCCGAAAACAGTAGTTGCATACCCCGTTAGCGCTGTCTTTTCGACCCAATGGCGATAGCCTTCTACATCACCTCGTTCATATAAAATGGCGGCATAATTCATCATTGACTTGGGGTAGCCGCCTTCAGCCGAAAGCTTAAACCATTTTTCAACTGCTTCTCTTCGTTTCCAAGGCAGGAAAAAGCCATCGCCTTGCTTGACGGAAACCGCCATCCAGTACTGTGCAAATGCATCTCCCGCAACGGCGGATCTTTCAAGCCAAGTATCATCTAGCGTGATTTCATACATTATGTACATCGCCTCCGCGTCTCCAGCTTCGGCTTTTTCTTGAGCTATATTTTTTGCCTGATTCAACCAATCAATTGCTTGCTTCTGCGAAGTGGGGCAGTCGTTGGATATTTCGCACATGTCGTGCTCAATGCGGCCCAATTGGATCATGGCATAAAGATTGTTCTGACCTGCCGATGCTTCATACCATTTTCTGGCCTCATTGTTCATGTAATGATTTTTCTTTCGAAGAGACTCTCCTAAATAATATTGTGCTTCGGAGTCGCCCGCTTCTGCTGCTGTTGTTAAAAAAGGGATCGCAGAAGTGGCTTTGTATTGGTTATATAAAATAATCCCAGTGTTTTTCGCCGAGCTTTGCTCTTTTGTCAGTTCAGTGTTTGCATAGCAGTTGAGCGTGAAAAACATCAATAGCGAAAGTGCTGTTTTGATTAACATGAGGGTTCCGAGCTAAATGGTTGTTTTTGGAGTGCCAACATAGGTGGCTTTGCCGGAGGGGATATAGGTACGCCCGTAATACTGAGTTCGCTGACAGAAGCTGTCTCGTTTTGCACCTAGTAACTTGACGTGGGATGAGTATCGTTCGCGCATTCGGTCACCATCAATTTCCACGAGGCGCAACACTGCTTCATTCATGAAATTATCAAGATCCAAGCGGCTTTCACAGTATTTTTGATCTGCGTTCTTCGGTTTCAAGCCGAACTTGTTCATGCTCATGCAGATCTCTACGAATTGGCTCTGCGCTTTGTCCAGACAGTTTTGCTTTTGAGCGTTATTTACTATCCACGCTAATATTCTTTCGATCGCTCTTTGTTGGATTAGATGAGCCTCATCGGCGCTGTATTTTCGTTCTTCTTTATTTGATGGGTTCGAAGGGGATGACGCGTTGATAGTGAATCCTTCTGGCGGACTAATTAACGTCATGAGCAGAGGGCCAAGTGCTCCTGGGATCGCGTTGACACACCACTCCTCGATTTCTGCTTGTTGGTCATAAAACATAATCGTGTCTGCGATCAGTCCTCCTTTTCCAGTGGAGGTCAAGCTTTCATAAAGGCTCATCACTGCATCTACCCCCATGAGATAAATCATCCCTACATCGAAGCCGGAGATAGCAAGCGAATTCATTTTGGATAAGTAAGCGTACGTCTCATCTTCAATGACAAAAATCGGGTTTTGATTGTTTTTGTACAGTTCTCTACGGAACATGTTAAGCAACTCAGTGACGGCGTCGTACCCCACTTCGAACTTGAAGGAGCCTCCTACGCCGGGGCCGGCTATCAATGCGGCCTTGAGCACCAGAACCAGACGCCCCTCGTGCAAGGAAATACTGGCTTCAGCCCTCGCACCGAGACCGGCTGCGGCATTGAGTTCCACGGTCAAACGCGCAAGGCTAAACCATTCGCTGGCCTTCATTCCGGCAGCTTTGCCGGCAACGGGCGCTTTGGTTAGCAAGGCTACTTCGGAGGGGGGAGCCCAGTTTAGCGCTCCGGTGACCATGATCCCGGTTTGCAGGCCTGCGAACAGATTGAATGCGGCTTTTGCGCCATCCTGTATCTGTAGCGTTTCAGGAGCTCTTTTAATTTGGCCACTTTTTTCAGTTCTCGCGTAGCTGCGCTTATCGGGGTTGCGAACGACTGGTTCCGGAGGCGCTAAATGGAAGCCAGCGTTGCTGACATCCAATGCAATTTCCGAAGAAAGCAGCAACGATGCTCCGGCGTAGCCCCAAGCCTTCGCGCCTAGATAGAGCGAAAAACGTCCGAGGTTCATCTTCTGCTGTATGTCTTCGGCGTTTCGGTAGGTGATAACGATATCTTTAGCGCTGGCGCGGTCTGGCAAGTCGACTTTGAAGAGTTCGACTTCACCCCTGGCAAGGTCAACGGCAAAGGTCGCCTTCGCCGAGGCCTGGAATCCTTCGGCCAATGTCCAATCAGGCCCCTCTACTTTTGTCGACGAATGGATGATCTTCGTGGTGGAAGGCATCAGGCAACGAACCAACTGTGCCTGCGGAGTGATGTCGAAAATGCGGAAGGTCTTGCGAACGTTGTCCTTGAACAACACTTGCTGCAACCGGTCTCCCCATTCTTTACGCGTTCCAGCGCTCTCCAGCGCCGTAACCTTGTACTTTTTGCTTTCAAGATAGGCGTTGAATTTTTCGATCTCGAACCAGCCTTCGGAGGAGAACCAATCGCTTTCCTGATCCTTGATCCTCAAAGCGCCTTCGTCTTTCAGCCACTGTCCGAACAAGCTCAGCTCAGTGTCGGTCGTTGCTTTTCCATCACTATTGCCCGGACGCTTCGCCAGATCTTTGACCTTGGCGCCAACTTTCTTCCAGTCATCTTTAACGGTCTGTTTGATTCGTGGCAGCGAATACATGCTGAGATAGGTCAGAGGTTTTTTCAGGCTGTCCGCCATGCTCATCTCGGCCAGCGGGAAGCCGTTCTTGATCAAACGCTCTTCAGGTCTTGCCTGAAATTGTTCTGGCTCCCACAACAGATGACGGCGAACAGTCGCCGTTTCCACATTGTTTTCAGCCTGGAGCCGTAGTGTTTCTTTTGATGCTTGCAGCCGATCCCAGGCGGTGCGCTCATTGGTGACAAGGTTGGTGGGCGCCTTGGCTTGTCGTCCACTTGCCTCGATCCAGCTTTTGTATTTGGTACTGAGGCGTTCATTGACCTCTTTTTGCTCTTTCTCTAGTGCCAGATACTGCTTGAACAAGTCGACGCCACCCTCGACTGCTCCCCCTTCGGGGATCAGTGCGAACTCGGGCAAGGCAATTCCGTACTGAGCAACATCGGTGATGGCATCCAGATAAGCGTTATAAGTCGCTTTCCTTTCCTTGCGTTTGATTTCCTGGTCACGCACATAAGTACACAGCATCAACTGATTATTGGTGCCGCACATCGCGATGTCATCTATCCGCTTTTTGTCCTGAGCGAGCATCGGGGCGAGTTCTGCCGATGTTAACGTGGTTAGATCCTTGTCTTCTAACAGCGCTTCTCGTGCTTTCAGATATTTTTGAACGGCTTCACGAGCGGCTATGGCTTTCGGCGCATAAAGACTGCCGCTTTCGTACGCGTAGCCTTTTTCCGTCGCGGCGGCAATGGCCGTACGCTTGAGCTTTTTCCATTCACTGTGCATGCCGTGCACGCGAGTAGCGTCTTCACGGGCGGACATCAATTCGTTTCTTTTGATCTGATCCTGTTCGAGGCGCGTGAGAGGCGTTGCAGGTGCTTCTGCTTCTGCTTCTGGTGCTGCGGCTTTCCTGCTCTGTTGCGATTCAAGCAGGGCCGCGTCCAGATTACTTATGTTGGGATGTTGAGTTTCGATCTCCAGCATCCGGGATTTCTCTTCACCCTCAAGAAAGTTTGCCAGCTTGGGTTCGAGGAAATACTCCAAGAGACCGGATTCGTAGAGCCCTTTTTTGCGCTCTTCGGGTGACTTGGTAGAGCTAACTTTTTGTTCCAGATCGCTGGAAGCTTCTTTCAGTGCCGAATTGGTTCGCTCCGGCAGCAACCAGAATGATTCATTCTCAGTGTCGTAAATGGCGCTGCCATAAACGGTGGAGCAGGGCGTTTTCACTTTGTCGTGATCGCCTGGTGTATCTTCCGGCGCTTCGGGTTGTTCACCGATATCCCGAGGTGGTTTTGCACAAGTCTCGTCTGCAACTACTGGTGTAGCAGGTGCCGACTCGGTGTTAGTTGTTGCGCTGGTGTTCTGTTCCATTTCGCTTCCATTCATTCTTTACGGACGGGGGTCATCAAGCAGCGCTGATACCGAGTTGCTGCAACTGCTGCACTTTGATGAACGACTCTTCCCTGGATTGCAGGATGGCCATTGCCTGAGGCTGCATTTCGAGCAGCGGGCCGTTGGTGATTTGGCCCAGTTTCAGTAAATGACGACCTTCGTAAATGTTGTGGGCAACCAGCACGTTCAGGTTTTCCACGAGGTTGGGCAGTTGTTCGTCGGTGGGTTCACCGTAGGCAGCGTATTGCTCGTCTGCCCAATAAACCCAACCCAGATGCTCCTGAACCTTTGGCGCTGTTGGCGGCAGGTTGAACGCTGAGACGTCGCCCAGCCATTCAAGTTCCGAAACGGGGCGCCAGCTGAGCCAGCGACCGCGATTACGCCCGAAGTGGACCGGTGCCGGGCTGTAAACGTGTTGCCAAGGGCCGAAAAGCTGATGCGAACTTTCACCGGCAGAGTAGGCCAGCGCGGCCCACAAGCTTGGCTTGTGATAGCTCAACAGGCTTTGGCCACCGGAGCCATCGTTGGCACGCAGGAGCCAGCGGGCATGTGCCAGTGCCTTGGCTGGATCTGCTGTGGAGAGGGCAATTCCGGAGAAATTTTCTTCGCAAAGCTTTGCCGCTTCGGCTGCGAGTCGACTGCCCCACGGGGCGACCAGCCAGAGAGGGCCTTCAGCGGCGATTTCAGCGAAGTCGGTGTTGAGAAACAGACCTTGGGTGTCTACGGGCTCACCGACACGGTAGAAGCGGCTCATGGCTTCCGGCTGGCGGACGCGATCGATGATGAAACACAGGGTCAGGTCGGAGCTTTCTCTCGGCAGTTCCTCGAACCCATGGCGTGGCGCTTCGAGGAGGGCGCTCAGCGCTTTTACATGCATGTGCAATCCTTACGGCTGCAGGCGCCGTTGCTTTGCTTTCCGCACAACGGCGTGATACCTGACTCGTTCAGACGCTTTGGAAGCGGGATGAGTACTTTTCCGGCCTTGTCCGCATCCGCCACTTTCATCGGTCCCGGCAGCAATGGTGCCGCAGGCGTCCCGACCCCCGGCGAGCCGCCGGTATTGATCTTCACCTCCGCGCCGCTGATGGTCACGCCACCCGCATCAACCTTGACGAAACTCCCACCAGCCTTGGCCGTGAGTTCCATTGCGCCTTCGACCACAACCTTCTGGCCGGCGTAGTAATGGATTTCTGACCCGGCCTCGACAAACTGCGCAGTCCCCACCTTCAGATGCTGCGTCACACCCACGGTCAGGTGATCATCCGCACGCATCTCGCTGATGCGATCCAGATGCGTAATCCGATGCTCTTCAACCTTGAACTCGCTCAGCGTGTTGGCTTCAACGGTGTCATGTCGTTCGTTGCCGACGCGAATCTTCTGATCGTGCTCGATGTTTTCGTCCCAGTCGCGTTGGGCGTGGATGTAGATCTGCTCGACGCCTTTTTTGTCTTCGATACGGAATTCGTTGTAGCCCTTGCCGCCCGGTGAGCTCAGGGTCTTGAAGGTGCTGCGGGTTTTGTTTGCCGGCAGGTCGTAGGGGACGACGTTTTCCTTGTGGTACAGGCAACCGGTCACCAACGGCTGGTCGGGATCGCCTTCGAGGAAGGTGACGAGGACTTCCATGCCGATGCGCGGGATGGCGATGCCGCCGTACGCTGCGCCGGCCCAGCCGCTGGCGACGCGCATCCAGCAGGTGGTTTTG